>Ga0209026_1000041_pt1 | contig 275745 bp, 278 predicted proteins | sample AraplaCL_Col_mCL_FD_184262 | JGI IMG/M metagenome (GOLD analysis project Ga0209026, IMG submission 184262) | Arabidopsis root microbial communities from the University of North Carolina, USA - plate scrape CL_Col_mCL (SPAdes) (version 2) | ecosystem: Host-associated > Plants > Roots >... | reverse complement strand
CTCTATCCACTTGATGCCGACGAACAGGCGGCGTTGATCAGCCACGCCGACACCGCGCTCTATCGCGCCAAGGCCGAAGGCAAGGACACCTATCGTTATTTCGAGGCCTCGATGGGCGCCGAGGCCCGCGACCGGCGCAGCCTGGAGCAGGATCTGCGCCAGGCCGCGGCGCGCGGCGAGTTCAGCCTCGTCTACCAGCCGCAAAAGGAAATCTCGAGCGGCAGGATGCTTGGCTTCGAAGCCTTGATCCGCTGGCATCATCCCGAACGCGGCGATGTCGCTCCATCAAGCTTTATTCCCGTTGCCGAAGACAGCGGCGCCATTGCCCAGATCGGCGAGTGGGTGCTGGCGACTGCCTGCGCGGAAGCCGCGAGATGGAAGAACCCGCTGACGGTCGCCGTCAATGTCTCGGCGGTGCAGCTTCACAGTCCCGACTTCAGCCGCAAGGTGCATGAGGTGCTGCTGCGCTCCGGCCTTGCCGCCGGCAGGCTCGAGCTCGAGATCACCGAGACGGCACTGGTCAAGGACATGCCGCGGGCGCTGGCGACCTTGCGCCAGATAAAGGCGCTTGGCGTGCGCGTGGCGATGGACGACTTCGGCACCGGCTATTCGTCGCTTTCCAACCTGCGCGCTTTCCCTTTCGACAAGATCAAGATTGATGGTTCTTTCATCAAGTCGGTCGACAGGAACGACCAGGTCGCGACCATCGTTCGCGCCGTGCTGGGGCTCGGCCGCGGTCTCGGCCTGCCGGTGCTGGCCGAAGGTGTCGAGACGTTGGGCGAATTGCGCTTCCTCGACGCCGAGGATTGCCAGATAGGCCAGGGATATTATCTGGGCAGGCCTGGCCCCATCGAGGCCTTCGGCGAACTGACCGGCGTTGCGGCACCGCCGATACACGACGACGCCATCGTTAGACAGCGCGGCGGCAGCATCCTGATGCTCGAACCGGCAGCGGCGCTTCGCTCGGCTTGACAGGCGCCGGCAGCGTTCGGCCATGTCGATGAGGGTACACCACATAGGCCTCAGACATATCCACCTCTAACGCACGAACCGACACATGCCTGACGCTACTTTTGATCCTTCTCCCACCGCCAACGCGGGATGGATTTCAGGGGAAACAGTTCGGCGTCGGTTTTGGCATTCGAGTTGACGCGCGCCACTTCGGTCCCGAACTCCACCGCACTCCGCAGCGTCGCCAGGAACCGACGATCGTTGGCGAAACCCGCCTTTTCGACGGCGGCCATGAACAAATCGATGAAACGCTGTCGCTGCTCGCCAGTAATCCGCAGATGCCGATGGACGGCCACGATCCTGTCGAATCCGCCGAGTTCGTCGCTGTACCGTGAAGGTCCGCCGAATTCCTCGGAGAAGAACGCCGTCAAGTGATCGACATGGGTCGCAACCGGTTGCCTGAACACCGGCTGAAGAACCGGGTCCTCGAAGATGGACCGATAGAAAAGCTCGACGATCTTGCGCAGCCCTGCTTCTCCGCCTGCGTGCTCATAAATGCTTGGCTCGCGTGAATCTTCGGACACCATGCTTCTCCAACGGTTCAGTGTTCGACCTCTTCGGGCCTAGCAGCCAAAGCCCCAGCATCCTGACCGGCAAAAGGGTCGGGCTTGTCGGAGTTTATGACCGCGTGCTGTCCTTCGTCTTCGCCTCGGGGCTCTCGATGGCTCCGCAATTCACGAACCGCCATTGGGTTACAGCTCCCTGAAAGGGCCGGTTTGCAGATGCTAGACGGTAAGTGGAATCGGAATATTGAATTGCGTGAATGTCAGATATAAATGATACGAAACTCCGACAGCTGGATTTTTCGCTGTTGCTGATCTTCCAGGAGGTTTACCGCAGCCGCCGTTCGACGGCCGCTGCCCAGCGCCTGAGGCTCAGCCAGCCCGCGATAAGTCACGCGCTTGGCCGGCTGCGCCAGATCCTGGACGACCCGCTCTTTGTCCGTCGGCCCGCCGGGTTGCAGCCGACATCACGTGCAATCGAACTGGCGCCTAAAGTGGACGCGATCCTGAATTTGGCAGGAAACGTCCTCAGTGGCTTGGCGGAGTTCGATCCCATGGCTAGCCGCCGGCTCTTCCGGGTCTCGACAAATGATTTCGTAGGATCGCTGCTGACGCAGCCTTTGATATCATTCTTCGCAGGCGCCGCACCGTCGGCACGCCTGGCGATGAGTTTTGCAGGTGGCCCCAGCCAGGCCTTCAAGAAGCTCCGCGAAAATGAACTCGACCTTGCAATCGGCCGTTTTCCCAACGTGCCAGATGACTGCAAGGCAATTCGCTTGTTCGAAGAAGACTACCTCGTGGTCGCTCGCTCCGATCACCCGCAGCTCCAGCAGGGGCTGGACCTCGCTGCGTATCTTTCTCTCTCGGTCACCTCATCGTGTCATTCTCAGGCGACCTTGTCGGCACTGTTGATGAATACCTATCCCGAAATGGCCTTTCCCGCCGCGTCGTCGCGAGCTCACCGATGTTCCTGAGCGCCTTTGCTGCCGCGGCAGGAAGCGACCTGCTCGTTACCGCGCCCAGGCGTCTGGTCGAACGTTTCGGGAAGAACTTTGGTCTGCAATCATGGCCGCTTCCGCTCGCATCCGACATCTTCACTATCGACGGGGTTCGATCACAATACTCAATGTCGGATCCTGCGATCGATTGGCTCGTCGAAAATATCATCACCTTGCTACAGTAAGGTATAGTCCAGTTGAGTGGCCCAAAGCGCTCCGCTCAGCCCTTGCAATGTCGCTGGAGTCCGCCGCCGCCCTGCGTTCAGCCTGACGGCTCGAGCGCCGCATCCACCAGCCGCTTGGCGTCGGGGCTCGACCATTCGGCAGGACCGTTCATATGCGCGACAAGGCAGCCTTCGCCGTCGATCAGCATGGTGACCGGCAAGCCCAGCGCCAGGCCGCGCGTCTTGGCCTCGTTGAACAGCGCGATCGTCGGGTCCCTGTAGAAGCCCAGTGTCTGAACGCCGATCTCGCTGAGGAATTTCTTCGGCTTGGTGTCGTCGCCAGTGTCGACATTGACCGCGATGACTTCGAAGTCCTTGCTGCCCTTTTCCTTCTGCAGCGCGTCGAGCGCCGGCATCTCGGCGCGGCAGGGCGCGCACCAGGTCGCCCACAGATTGAGCAGAACCGTCTTGCCGGCATGGTCGGCGATCGTCATCGGCTTGCCATCGGGGCCGTTGAAGGCGAGGCTCTTCAGCGATTGTGGCGGGTCGGCGGGCTGCAGCGCCGCGACCTGGCCGACGGCTTTTGCCGCAACGGCCCTTGCCCGCCCGGCTTTCGCCGCGCAGGCGACATCGTCCTTGCTGCTGTCGGCGGCAGCCTGAGGGGCGGCATTGTTGCCAGACCGGCTATCGCTGACATATACCGCGACCGCGCCGGCCAGCACGCCCGCCACCAGGGCGGCGAGGATCAGGCGCGTAGCCGGAAAAAAGAACCTATTGCCGTCTGCCATTTTCAAAACTGCTCCGGAGCACGGGTTATAGCGATGAGTGACAAGAAGGCCAGCAACCAGATGTGGGGCGGACGTTTTGCCTCGGGTCCGGCCGCGATCATGGAAGCGATCAACGCATCGATCTCGTTCGACCGCAAACTCTACGCACAGGACATTCGCGGCTCGATCGCCCATAGCGAGATGTTGGCGCAAACGGGCATTATTTCGACGGCCGATCAAGAAAAAATCGCTCACGGCCTGAACACGGTTCTGAAAGAAATCGAGGCCGGCACGTTCGTATTCTCGACCAGGCTGGAAGACATCCACATGAATGTCGAGGCGCGCCTGGCAGACCTGATCGGCCCGGCGGCCGGTCGCCTGCACACCGCCCGTTCGCGCAACGACCAGGTGGCTGTCGATCTTAGGCTCTGGGTCAAGGAGGAATGCCAGCGTGTGGCGGGGGCGCTGAAGGACCTGATCGCCGCCTTCCTCGAGCGTGCCGAAGAGCATGCCGCGACCGTTATGCCCGGCTTCACGCATCTGCAGGCGGCACAGCCGGTGACTTTCGGCCACCATCTGATGGCCTATGTCGAGATGTTCGGCCGCGACCTGTCGCGCGTGCGCGACGCGATTGTACGCATGGACGAAAACCCGCTTGGCGCGGCGGCACTTGCCGGCACCAGCTTCGGCATCGACCGCCAGATGACGGCGAAGGCGCTCGGCTTCCGCGAGCCGACGCGCAATTCGCTCGATAGCGTTTCGGACCGCGATTTCGCACTCGAATTCCTGAGCCTTGGTGCGATCTGCGCCACGCATCTGTCCAGGCTCGCCGAGGAAATCGTCATCTGGTCGACGCCGCAGTTCGACTTCATCCGCCTGTCGGACTCTTTTTCCACCGGCTCCTCGATCATGCCGCAGAAGAAGAACCCGGACGCGGCGGAACTGGTGCGCGGCAAGACCGGCCGCGTCAACGGCCATCTCGTCGGCCTGCTGACGGTGATGAAGGGCATGCCGCTGAGCTACGGCAAGGACATGCAGGAAGACAAGGAAGCCGTCTTCGACGCCGCCGAGACGCTTGACCTGATGCTGGCGGCGACCGCCGGCATGGTGCGCGACATGACGGTCAACGCCGCCGCCATGAAGAAAGCCGCCGGCGCCGGCCACGCGACGGCCACCGACCTCGCCGACTGGCTGGTGCGCAATCTCGGTCTTCCCTTCCGCGAAGCCCATCATGTCACCGGCCGCGCCGTGGCGCTGGCCGAGGAAAAGAAGGTCGGCCTGGAAAAGCTCTCGCTGGAAGACCTGCGGTCGATCCATGCCGGCATCACCGGCGACATCTTCTCGGTGCTTGCGGTGCAGAATTCGGTGAAGAGCCGCACCAGTTTCGGCGGCACCGCGCCCTCGGAAGTGAGGAAGCAGATCCGTTACTGGAAAAAGCGCTTGGCCAAGGCCTGAGCCAGGGGTGCAATGCGCGGAAAACTCGGCTAAAAGCGGCAGCGAGCAAACAGTTTCGAACGGATGGATCGATGACCGGAAGCAGGATTTTGGTGACCCTCACGCTGCTCGCGGCGATGGCGGCAGTCACGGCTTGCGGCCGCAAGAGCGGTCTCGATACGCCCTATGAAGCCGCCGAGCAGGCGCGCAAGGACGCAGAGAAGGCCAAGCAGCCCCTGCCGCCGGAGCCCGAGAAACCGGTCAAGGACAGGAAGTTCATCCTCGATCCTTTGCTCTAGGCCAATGAGATCATTCGATCTCGTCGTGCCTCAACTTTTCGGAACCTATTCCCGTGAACCATTTCGATTACCGCGACGGCGTGCTGTATGCCGAGGACGTCGCCATCCCTGATATCGCAGCCGAAGTCGGCACGCCTTTCTACTGCTATTCGACGGCGACGCTGACCAGGCACTTCCGCGTCTTCAGGGAGGCTTTTGCCGGCCTCGACGCGCTGGTCTGCTACGCCATGAAGGCGAATTCCAACCAGGCTGTTCTGAGGACACTGGCAAAGCAGGGCGCCGGTGCCGACGTGGTCTCGGAAGGCGAATTGCGCCGCGCGCTCGCCGCCGGCATTCCAGCCAACAAGATCCTGTTTTCCGGCGTCGGCAAGACCGCCCGCGAGATGGACTTTGCCCTTAACGCCGGCATCCTCTGCTTCAACGTCGAATCCGAGCCGGAGCTGGAACTGCTGTCGGCCCGCGCGACGGCGCTCGGCAAGGTCGCGCCGATCTCGCTGCGTATCAATCCGGACGTTGATGCCAAGACGCACAAGAAGATCTCGACCGGCAAGGCCGAGAACAAATTCGGCATCGCCTGGCAGCGGGCACGCCAGGTCTATGCGCGCGCGGCCGAACTGCCCGGCATCAAGGTGACCGGCATCGACACCCATATCGGCAGCCAGATCACCGAGTTGCAGCCCTTCGACGACGCCTTCGCCCTGCTGGTCGAGCTGGTCGGCACGTTGCGCGCCGACGGGCACGCGATCGAGCATGTCGATCTCGGCGGCGGCCTCGGCATCCCTTACCGCGTCGACAACAGCCCGCCACCGCTGCCGGACGCCTATGCCGAGATCGTCAGGAAGCACGTCACCAAGCTCGGTCTCAAGGTGATGTTCGAGCCCGGACGCCTGATCGTCGGCAATGCCGGCATCCTGGTGTCGGAAGTCATCTATGTGAAGGAAGGCGACGCCAAGAACTTCCTCGTCGTCGACGCCGCCATGAACGACCTGATCCGGCCGACGCTATACGACGCCTTCCACGACATCAGGCCGGTGGTGCAGCCGCCGGCTGCAACGCCACGCATGAAGGTCGATGTCGTCGGCCCGGTCTGCGAGACCGGCGACTTCATCGGCCTCGACCGCGACCTGCCACGATTGAAGGCCGGCGACCTGATCGCCGTCGCCACCGCCGGCGCTTATGGTGCCGTGCAGGCCGGCACTTACAACACCCGCCTGCTGGTGCCAGAAGTGCTGGTCGACGGCGATCGTTTCCATGTCGTGCGGCCGCGCCAGACCTATGAGGAGCTGTTGGGGCTCGATTCGATCCCGGATTGGCTGAAGTAGCGCTTCCTTGGCCTGAAGGACGCTAGATCTTCTGCTGGATCAGTGCCTTGGCCTCAGCGATCCTGCCCTCGTCGCGACGGTAGAAAATCCATTGTTTGGTGCGCTTGGTGGAGAGCAGGCCCGCCTGGGTCAGCACGCGCATATGTTCGCTGAGCGTGGCCTGGGTGATGCCGAGCTTTTCGGCGATCAGCAGCGCGCAGACGCCGTCCTCGACCAGGTCGCCATCCAACTGTGGCCGAAAATGCGCGCGCGGATCCTTGAGCCAGTCGAGGATCTGCAGCCTGCGTTCGTTGGCGATCGCCTTGAAGATTTCGACCTCTTGCATTTAGCCATTTTGCTAAGTTACTAATTGAAGTCAACCCCGAGGAGCGATCCATGCTGAACAACAGGTCGATCACGCGCGAACGCATCGCGGCTGTGGAGCCGCGCATCCGGCCCTATGTTCGCCACACGCCGGTCATGCGTGTCGACATGGCGGATTTCGGCCGTCCATCCTTGCCCGTCGATCTGAAGCTCGAATGCCTGCAGCATTCGGGCTCGTTCAAGGCGCGCGGCGCCTTCACCAATCTGCTTGAGCGGCAAGTGCCGCAAGCCGGTGTCGTCGCTGCCTCGGGCGGCAATCACGGCGCCGCGGTGGCTTACGCAGCCATGAAACTCGGCCACAAGGCGTCGATCTTCGTGCCCGAGGTCAGCCCGCCGGCGAAGATCGAACGCATTCGCGGCTATGGTGCCGAGCTGGTGGTCGGCGGTGCGCGTTACGCCGAGGCACTCGCCGCCAGCGAAGCGTTTGCCGCCAAAACCGGCGCCTTGCAGATCCATGCCTTCAACCAGGAGGAGACGCTTCTCGGCCAGGGCACGCTCGGCCTCGAGATCGAGGCGGACCTGCCGGATATCGACACGCTGCTGGTCGCGGTCGGCGGCGGCGGCCTGATCGGCGGCATCGCAGCCTGGTTCTCCGGCCGCATACGCATCATTGCCATCGAGCCGGAAGGCGCGCCGACGCTTCATCGCGCCTTCGCGGCCGGCGAGCCGGTCGATGCGCCGGCCGAAGGCATCGCAGCCGATTCGCTGGCGCCCAAGCGCGTCGGCGAGATGATGTTTCCGATCGCCGAGGCCTTTGTCGAACGCTCGATCCTGGTCAGCGACGATGACATCGTCGCGGCCCAGAAAGCGCTGTGGGATCGCGTGCGAATCATCGCTGAGCCGGGCGGCGCCGCAGCCTTCGCCGCCATGCTGTCCGGCCGCTACGTGCCGGCCGAGGGTGAGCGTGTGGCTGTTCTGGTCTGCGGTTCCAACACAAATCCCGCGAATTTCTGATCATAACCGGCCAAACCCCCTTCACGATTTGCGAACCCGCCTCGTCTTCGCCGTGTTTGGTGGTATCCTTTTCACCATGACGTCCGGGCTGTTGTGCCCGGGCAGGAAGGGCCGATGACGCAACGACCCATTTCCGGCGGTGAACGCGGCCTGGCCGGGCGCCTGGCGCTCAGCCGGCTGGCAACGCGGGCCTCGATGATCTTCGAGCGCGGCTGGCCTTTGCTGTTGCCGCTGCTGGTCGTCGCCAGCCTGTTCCTCAGCCTGTCCTGGTTCGGCCTGTTCCCGCGCCTGCCTGACGCGGCGCGCGTCGGCCTGCTTGTCCTGTTCGCGCTATGGGCGCTCGCCGCCCTCTATCCGCTGCGTTTCTTCCGCATGCCCTCGGCCGCCGAGGTCGACAGGCGCATCGAAGCCGCGAATGAATTGCTGCACAGCCCGGTTCAGGTGCAGACCGACCGGCCGAGCGGCGCCGACAGCATCTTCTCGCAAGCGCTTTGGCGCGAGCATCAGAAGCGCATGGCCGAGAAGCTCTCAAGCCTGGGCCCCGGCAAGCCGCGAACCCGCGTGCCGGATTATGATCGCTGGGGTCTGCGCGCCTTGGCCGGACTGCTGCTGGTCACGGCCTTTGCCTTCTCGTTCGGACCCTTCGGCGGCAGGATCAGCGATGGCTTCATCGCCCGCGCGACGCGCGACGCCGTGCCGCCGCGCATCGACGCCTGGGTGACGCCGCCCGCCTATACGGGCAAGCCGCCATTGTTTTTGACGGCGGACGCCAATCAGGCGGCGCAAACCTTCAGCGTTCCGCAAGGCAGCGACGTCTCGCTGCGCGTCACCGGCGGCACAGGCGAGGAGACGCTGAGCTACGCCGACATTGACGGCAATGCCCGCGCCATCGACCCGGCAGCGCCCAAAGGTCCGGCGCCGGCGAGCGAGACCGCGCCCAAGCTGCGCCAATTCATCGGCAAGCTGAACAACAACGGCACGCTGACGCTGAAATCCGGTGAGCAGGATCTCGGCCATTGGGCCTTCGCCGTGATCGCCGACAAACCGCCGACGATCCATTTCGTCGGCGAGCCGAAGCGCGCCGTCAACGGCGCCATCGAACTCAACTACCAGATCGACGACGATTATGGCGCAGCCTCGGCAAAAGCCGTCTTCGAGCTGCTCGATCCGCCTGCGGCCAACGCGCACCCGCTCTATGGCCCGCCCGAGATGCCGCTGACACTGCCACGCCGCGGCGGCAAGGCGACAGCGGCCAAGACGACCAAGGACCTGACCGAACATGTCTGGGCCGGCAGCAAGATCAAGCTGACGCTGAGCGTCACCGACGATGCCGGGCACACCGCCACCAGCGACACCAAGACGCTTGTCATGCCGGAGCGGCCCTTCGCCAATCCGCTGGCGCGCGCGGTGATCGAGCAGCGCCGGTTGATCGCGCTCGATACCAACGCCAAGCCGCGCGTGCTCGACCTGATCGACGCCATCACGCTGCGCCCCGAGGACACGTTCAGCAACATGTCCAACTACCTCGCCATCATGAGCGCGCGGAGCCGGCTGAAGCTGTCCGAGACCGACGACCAGCTGCGCAACGTCGTGTCTTATCTCTGGGAGATCGCGCTCGGCATCGAGGAGGGTAATCTGTCGGCCGCCGAGCGCCGGCTGCGCCAGGCGCAGCAGGCGCTGCAGGACGCCATCAAGAACGGCGCCAGCGACGAAGAGATCGAGAAGGCGATGAAGGAATTGCGCGAGGCGATGAACCAGTTCCTGCAGGAATTCGCCCAGCGCGCTCAGCAGAACCCGAATGCGCCGCAGATGCAGCAGAATGGCCGCGAACTGCGCCAGAGCGACATCGACCGCATGATGGACCAGATCGAGAACCTCGCCAAATCCGGCGATCGCGACAAGGCCCAGCAGCTTCTGTCCGAACTGCAGGATATGATGAACAATCTGCAGGCCGGCCGCCAGCAGCAAGGTGGCGAGCAGGACAGCCAGATGCGCCAGCAGATGGACAAGCTCGGCGACATCATGCGCCGTCAGCAAGAAATGATGAACGACACCTTCCGCCTCGACCAGATGCAGCGCGGCGAGCGCGGCCAGAATGGCGAGCAACAGTCTGGCGAGGACGGCGACCAGGGTCAGTCGCAGGATGGACAGAAGCCAGGCCCCGGCGATGACCGCGATCCTCTGGGGCGGCCGAAAATGTCGCCGAAAGACCTGGCTGATGCGCTGAAGCAGATGCAGGAGGGCCAAGGCCAGCTGCAGAGCGAGCTCGATCAGCTGAAGAAGGGCCTCGAAGGCATGGGCATGGAGCCCAACGAAGGGTTCGGCGACGCCGGCAAGTCCATGGGCAATGCCGAAAAGTCGCTCGGCGAAGGCGACGGCGATCAGGCGGTGGGCCATCAGGGCCGGGCGCTGGAGGCGCTGCGCCGCGGCGCCAAGGAAATGATGAAGCAGATGCAGGCCATGCAAGGCGATCAGGGCGGCAGCGAACAGGGCGGGCGGCAGCAGGATGCCGACCGCGATCCGCTTGGACGACCGCGCACCACCAACGGCCCCGATGACGGCACCTCGGTCAAGGTTCCCGACGAGATCGACGTACAGCGCGCCCGCCAGATCCTCGACGCGATCCGCAAGCGGCTGGGCAATTCCTTGAGCCCGGACATCGAGCGCAGCTACCTGGAGCGTCTGCTGGAGCTCAAATAGCCGGCGGCATCACTTTTTGGATCGCAATCCCATCATGCCGAAGCTTGGAACCGTCACGCCGATCCTGCGCATGTTCGACATTGCCAAGGCGCGGGAATTCTATCTCGACTTCCTCGGCTTCGCCGTCCGTTTCGAGCACCGCTTCGACGACAATGCGCCGCTTTACATGGGCATCGCGCGCGATGGCTGCGAATTGCATCTGAGCGAGCACCACGGCGACGGGTCGCCGGGCGCCCACATGCGCATCGAGGTCGCCGACATCGCGGCGCTGCATCGCGAGCTGACGGCGAAGAAGTACCGCTACGCCAGGCCGGGATTGGAAGAGACGCCCTGGCGGACGCGGGAAGTCACAGTCACCGACCCGTTCGGCAATCAGCTGACTTTTTATGAAGACACGTCGGAGCGATCCCCAGACTTCAAAGATCAACCGTAACCGGTGCCTGCCGGGTCAGCATGAAAGCCTCGCGGATCGCGCTCTCCATGCCATCGATCGCCTCGCCGGTCGCCAGCGGATTGCGATGCAGCACGACATTGGACGAATCAATGTCACCGAAGCCGTCGGCGACGGTCAGCTCCCGGCAGTCGGGCGGAATGTTGCTGCGCGAAATCGGCGCGATCGCCAGACCGGAGGTGACCGCCAGCGTCAACCCGCCATTGGTGTCACTGGTGTAAGCGACGCGATAGCCCAAGCCTCGCTGTTGTAGTGACTTGATGGCGAAGTCGCGACACCAGCCATTGCGGCTGTAAAGCGCGATCGGCACGGGCCGTTCCTCATGCATATGATGCAGCGTCGATGTTACCCACACCGTCGGGTCGTGCATCAACACCTCGCCGCCGGAAGAGCCTTCCCATTCAAACACCACAGCGAGATCGAGCTCGCCGGCCGCAAGCGCCCTCACCTGCGAATCCGAATGCGCGTAGCGCACGGTGACTTCGACGCGTGGGTGGCGCTTGGCGAATTCGCCCAGCGCCCGCGACAGAATTGTGCGGCCATATTCCGCCGGGATGCCGATGCGAACCAGCCCCCCGAGCGGCGGCGCCACCAGCGAGGCCGCCGTCTCGTCGAGCAGTGAGACGATCCGGCGCGCATTGGAGATCAGCTCGCTGCCGCGACGCGTCAAGGCCACGCCACGCGAGCCACGCTCGAACAGATCGTCGCCGACCATGTCTTCCAGCTTCTTCATCTGCATCGACACGGCCGATTGCGTGCGCCCGGCTTTCTCCGCCGCGCGCGTGAAATTGCCGGTTTCAGCCACCGCCACGAAGGTGCGCAGGAGGTCGCTATCGAGCACAGGTTTCATCATTTCCGCCATAAGAAAATCTGATTGCTGGCATCATTCCAATTCGTTTGCAACATGTCAAATGCCGCAGGATAGTCGTGACACCCATTGGATATGCGGTCGCGAAATCGGCCGCGGACCAATCGAAGAGTCCTCACTCGATACCCGCTGCCTGAAAATGGTGGCGGGTTCTTTTTACGAGCAACTCCAGGAAAGTGTTTGCGGTTTTCCGTCCGGAGTTGCGAAGATTAATATGGCAGAACGGCTCGCGGGGGGCCGAGACTGATGCAGAACCGGATAGTGCTTGGCATTCTGAGCCTCTGTCTCGGCGTGTTCGTTTTTTCGCTGCAGGATCCGCTGGTGAAGGCGGTGTCCGGCGGCTATCCGGTGACCGAGGTGATGGCAATCCGAGCCATCGTCGCGCTGCCTATCCTGATCGTTCTCGTCCAGGCCGATGTCGGCCTGAAGGCAATCCTGTCGAAGCGATTCGGCATGCTGACGCTGCGCGCCTTCATCCAGTTCTCGTCCTATACGGTCTATTATCTGGCGATCGCCGCGCTGCCGCTGGCCGACGCGGTGGCACTCTATTTCATGGCGCCACTGGTGATCATGGCGATGGCTGGCCCCTATCTCGGTGAGCGCGTCTCCTGGAAGACGCTGGCAACGGTGCTCATCGGCCTCGTCGGGGTCTTCGTCATGCTGCGCCCGGGTACCGGCGTGTTCGACTGGGCAGCACTGCTGTCGCTCGGATCGGCCTTCCTCTACGGTTTCTCGCAACTGATGGCGCGTCGCATCGGCGACACCGAATCGTCGACCATCATGGCCTTCTACCAGAACGGAGCCTATCTCAGCGGCGCCGTGGCCGTCGCCGCCGTCTTTCACCTGGCGGGCATCACCCACGCGGCGCATCCGAGCGTCGAATTCCTGGTGCGGCCCTGGGTGTGGCCGACGCTGCCGGACTTCCTCAAGATGGCCGCTTGCGGCTTCGTCGCCTCCGCCGGCATGATCCTGTTGTCGCAGGGCTACCGGCTGGCGCCGGCCAACCGCGTCGCCACGTTCGAATACACCGGCATCCTGTGGTCGCCGCTGTGGGGCTTCCTGTTCTTCGCCGAAGTGCCGCGTGAAACGACGGTGCTGGGTGCCGCGCTGATCATCGGCGCCGGCCTGTTGGCCCTGAACAACGAGCGCAGACGCGGCGCCAGGGCCGCGATCGCAGCAACGGGCGAGGCTCAGGCTTAGTTCAGGACACGGCCGACGCGGGCGCGGATCTCGGCAAGCGTGAACGGCTTCTGCACGACATCCCGGATAATACCGTTCAATTCCTCGGCGCGTTCGCGCTGATCGGCATAGCCGGTCATCAGCATGATCTTCATCGCCGGGAACTGCTTTGCCGCCGCGGTCGCCATCTCGATGCCGTCCATCTCCGGCATGCGGATGTCGGACACTACCAGATCGTAGCCGCCGGCCGCGCGCTGGATCAGTTCCAATCCTTGCGCGCCATCGGTGGCGATCGTGACCATATGCCCGTCGCGTTCGAGCGCGCGGGCGGCGAGGGTGCGGACGGACTCATCGTCCTCGACAATCAGGAGCTTGGCCATGGCGCGGAACATGGCTGGGAAACGTTGACGTTTTCTGAAAATTTTACGGATGTCGCCGAAGCTTTAAGCATCACCCTTGACGACGCCGACGAACGGCAATTCGCGAAACGCGTGAGCGACGTCCATGCCATAGCCGACGACGAAATAATCGGGACAGTCGAAGCCGACATAGTCGGCGTGGAGTTCGGTCTGGCGGCGCATACGCTTGTCGAGCAGCACGGCGATGGCGCAGCTCTTGGCGCCGCGCGACAGCATCAGCTCGCGCGTATAGGACAGCGTCTTGCCCGATTCCAATATGTCGTCGATCAACAGCACGTCGCGACCGGCGACCTCATTGTCGATGTCGCGCAGCACCCTGACCTCGCCGCTTGTCGTGCCGGCGCCGTAGCTGGAGATGAAGATGAACTCGACCTCGGGCGACAGGCCGACATCGTGCATGGCGCGGATGAGATCGGCGGCAAAGACGAACGATCCCTTCAGGATCGAGATCACCAGAAGATCGTGATAGTCGCGCCCAGCGATTTCCTTGGCAAGCTCGAGATTGCGGCGCGCAATCGCAGATGCCGAAAACAGGACCTCAATGTCCTTACCGCGCACAACTGGCATGCTTTGTCCTCTCAAAAATCGGCAATACTGTCGATAGGCGGGTTGAGATTCAGGTCAGGCCGAGGCGAAAATAGTGGCTTCCGAGAACCGGAGCGGAGCGTACATTTCAGCACGTGAGCACCGGAAGCGCAGGAAGCCGCTATTTGCAGGCCGGCCTCACCTGAATATCAGCCTGCCTAGCCGGCGAAGATTACAGAAACCGTTCTGACGCCGTCTTTAGGCACATCGAGGCGGCTGGAAAAGCCGAATCTTTCGCCCGGCGCCAGTGAACGGTTGGATGTCCCCAGTCTGTAGCGGATGACATTGCTGTTGTTGTCGGTGACGCGGATTTCGAGCGGCGGCAGCGTCTCCGGTCCCGCTCCGTCGTTTGCGGCTTCGCCGTCGACGAACAGCAACGGCTTCAATCCCGATGCATCGATGCGCGATGTCACGCCCGAAATGGTGAGCGCGCTGGCCGGCCCCGTATTCGCGAGGAACGGACCCTGCCGCACGAGGGCATGGCCGCCCGACACCCAGAATGAGACAAGCGCGACCCCGACCCCGGCGATCCAGAATATCGGGCCACCGCGTGAGGAGCGCGACGGCGCCACCTCCGGCTTGCGCAGCATGCCCATGCCTTCGATCGGCGGCGTCGAAGAGGGTGGCGGCGAGATCGTCAGCGCCGGTCCGGGATGCGCGTCAAAACGCGGCAGCACGACATAGTCGGCGTCGACGACATCGAGCCCGACGCGCTCAGGCGCGGCCTTCGCTGCCGCGCCGGTCATGATTTCGCCGGAAACGAGGCGCGCGGTTCTGTCGTCAGCCATTGCGGCACCAGTTCAGTCTTCGTTTCTTTTGCGTAAACGCAAATGGTTAACGCTTCCCCACCGTAACGGTCGTAAGGAGGCGTTGATGTCCGGAAATTAACCGCCGGTTAACCATGCCGGCCGATGGTCTGTTAAAGTAGATTGTGGCGCGTCGCCGCCGAGAGTTTCAGGTCGCCGAACGTGATCCGCTTCGAAAATGTCGGCCTCCGCTATGGCATGGGTCCGGAAATCCTCCGCGACATCTCCTTGCACATTCCGGAGCGCTCCTTTCAATTCCTGAGCGGCCCCTCCGGCGCCGGCAAGACGACGTTGCTGCGCCTGCTCTTCATGTCGCTGAAACCGACGCGCGGCCTGATCACCATTTTCGGCAAGGACCGTTCGCGCATCTCGCGCAGCGAGCTGCCGCATCTCAGGCGCCGCATCGGCGTGGTGTTCCAGGATTTCCGCCTGCTCGACCACATGACGACCTACGAGAATGTCGCCCTGCCCCTGCGCGTGCGCGGTCGCGAGGAGGCAAGCTATCGCACCGACGTCACCGAGCTTCTGAAATGGGTTGGGCTGGGCGACCGCATGCATGTGCTGCCGCCGGTGCTGTCCGGCGGCGAGAAGCAGCGCGCCGCGATCGCGCGGGCACTCATCGAGCAGCCGGAAATCCTGCTGGCCGACGAGCCGACCGGCAATGTCGACCCGCCGCTGGCGCGCCGGTTGCTCAGGCTCTTCATCGAGCTCAATCGTCTCGGCACCGCGGTGGTGATCGCCACGCACGACCTCGGGCTTATGGAGCAGGTCGATGCGCGACGCATGATTCTCGCCGGTGGAAGGCTCGATGTCTATGACTGACCTTCCCGCCGATCACCTGCAGGAAGAGGACGACGTCGAAACCACGACGACCGTTCGCCGCGTCCAGCGCAAGATGGCGCCGATCGTGCCGGCGCAGAACATTGCCGGCCGCGCGCTTGTCCTGGTCATCGCCATCATGACCTTCCTCTCCTGCCTGACCTTCGGCGCCGTGACGCTGGTGCGCGACACCGCATCGGTGTGGGAAAACCAGATCTCGCGCGAGGCGACCATCCAGATCAAGCCGGCCGACGGCCTCGACATGGAGGCCGCGCTCAAGCAGGCCTCGCAGATCGCCGGCGAGTTCCCTGGCGTGACCGGCACAAAGATCATCGACCGCGATGCGACGGCGCGTCTGCTGGAGCCATGGCTGGGCAGCGGCCTCAACATCGACGAATTGCCGGTGCCGCGCCTGATCATCGTCACCATCGACGAGGCCAGCCCACCCGACTTTGCCGCGCTTCGCGCCGCCATCACGCCAAAGATCCCGAGCGCGGCGCTCGACGACCATCGCACCTGGGTCGACCGGCTGGTCGCCATGGCGCATACGACGGTGACGATCGGCGTGGCCGTACTGGCGCTGATGCTGTCGGCGACCGTGCTGACGGTGGTGTTTGCGACGCGCGGCGCCATGGCCGGCAATGGCCATATCATCGAGGTGCTGCATTTCGTCGGCGCCGAAGCCCGCTTCATCGCGCGCGAATTTCGCTGGCATTTCCTGGTCACCGGCATGAAGGGCGCGGCCGCCGGCGGGGCGCTCGCGATCGCTGTCTTCATCGTCTTTTCCTGGTGGTCGTCGCGCAACATGGCGACACCGCAGGCCGACCAGGCGACCGCGCTGTTCGGCAATTTCGCCATCGGCTCCGCAGGCTATCTCGGCGTCGGCCTGATGGTGGTGCTGATCGGCGTTCTGACAGCGGCAACCTCGCACGTGACCGTGGTCACCTACCTCAGCGACATCGATGTTCGCCAACCGGATGCGGGCTGAACATGCGAACGATTCCAAGGTCCGCGAAGACAAGAAATGGAGCCCGGCTTTGGCTGCGTAATGCTGGGGCAAGACAGCGATCACACAGTGGGGAAATGCCGTAACGCAAAGTGCGCGGTTTTATCTATCAACGGCCGCATTTCAGGATTAACCATAGGATGATGGACGCGCGGGAGCAGACAGGGACAGCTGGACGGATGCCGACGGTGCTTGCGCGTGCCGCCACGCCGGCCAAGCCGGGCCGCTTGCGGCTGGCGCTGCGTTTCTGCGGATTTGTCGTTCTCATCATACTCGTGCTTTTTGCCGGCGGCTTCGGATGGTTTGCCGACAGGGTGAGCCACATGGCGACCCCGGTCGATCCGGCCAAGGCCGACGCCATCATCGTGCTTACCGGCGGCCAGTCGCGGCTCGACGCGGCGATGGACTTGCTTGCCTCCGGCAAGGGCAAGCGGCTCTTGATCAGCGGCGTTCACCCCTCCGCCAGCCGCCACCAGTTGCAGGTGGCGATGGGTGGCGACAAGCAGTTGTTCTCCTGCTGCGTCGACATCGACCGCGCCGCGCTCGACACCATCGGCAATGCCGAGGAGAGCGCCAAATGGGTCGAAAGCCACGCCTACGGCAGCATTATCATCGTCACCAACAATTACCACATGCCGCGCAGCCTGCTTGAGATGAGCCGGCTGCTGCATGGCGCACGCATCGAGCCCTATCCGGTGGTCAACACCAATCTCGGCAATGGCGGCTGGCTGACCAAGCCGGAAGCGTTGCGCGTGCTGATCACCGAATACAGCAAATATGTGCTGTCGCTGGCGCGCGGCTTCCTGTCCCCGCGCCCGAGCCCCGAAGGCACCGCACTAGCCGAAGTTTCCTCGGTAAAGAACTAAACCTCACCGGCCGCCATGCCCTGCAGGCGCGCGACCTCCCGTTCGAGGCTGGCAATGCGCCGATCGCGTTCGGCTAGCGCTGCCGCGACATCTGCCGCCTCGAAACGCTGCGGGATATGCTGCGGACAATTGGCATCCCAGGCCGAGACGGTGAACAGGATCATCTGCTCCGGCCGGGCCTTGTAATTCTCGGGCATCAGTCTTGCCATCTGCTCCGGATCGTTCTCGACGACACGCGCCTTGCCCCAGATCTTGATGCGCTGCCGCATCATATAATCGATCAGGAACAGGAAGGCCTGGTCGTTGTCTTCCAGATTGCCCTGCGTGATGAACTGCCGGTTGCCGGCGAAATCGGCGAAGCCGATCATGTGCTCATCCAGAACCTTGAGAAACCCCGCGGGGCCACCGCGATGCTGGATATAGGGCTGTCCGTCGGCATTGGCCGTCGCCAGGAAAACGCTGGTCTGCGCCTCGATGAAGGCGGCAAGATCCGGCGTGATCGTCGCGCGCCAGCCGCCACGTTGCTCGACGCGCGCATATGACTCACGCGACCCCTTGCGGGCCTGGATCGCCTTGACGGTCGGCGTGAAGGCGACATCGCTGGTGAAGGCATTCATGGCGGCGCTCCTCGTGCAGGCTCGCACATCAAATAACCTCTTCCAGAAAACGGATGTAGAGCGCATATTTGCAATTCATCCTTCCAGGTTTCGGAAGAATAATGGATCGTCTCGACGCCATGTCCCTGTTCGTCGCCACGGTGGAGGCCGGCAGCCTTTCCGCCGCCGCGCGACGCGCCGGCATGCCGCTGGCGACCGTCAGCCGCAGGCTCTCCGAGCTCGAGAAGCATCTGAAGACGCGCCTGCTCAACCGCTCGACGCGACGCTTGAGCCTGACCGACGCCGGCCAGTCCTATCTCGCCGCCTGCCGCCGCATCCTCGACCATGTCGGCGAGGCCGAGCGCGCCGCTGCCGGCGAGTATCTGAACCCCACCGGCGAACTGGTCGTCACCGCGCCGGTCGTCTTCGGCCGCCTGCATGTGCTGCCCATCGTCACCGATTTCCTTGCCGCTTATCCCGATGTGGATATCCGCCTGACTTTGTCCGACCGGCTCACTCAATTGGTCGAGGAGCATATCGATCTTGCCGTGCGCATCGGCGAATTGCCGGATTCAGCAATGGTCGCAATGCGTGTCGGCTCGATCCGCCGCATCATCTGCGCGAACCCGGCCTATCTTGCCGGACGCCGCGTGCCGATAAGGCCGCAGGACCTTGCCGGCCACAACTGCATCACCTTCGAAGGGCTCGCGTCTCCGGCCACCTGGACCTTCGGCGCCGGCAAGTCGGAAATCGTAGTACCTGTCCGCTCGCGGCTGCAGGTCAACACGGCCGAGGCGGCGATCGACGCTGCGATTGCGGGCCTTGGCCTGACCAGGGTGTTGTCCTACCAGGCCGATGCCTCTGTGCGTGCCGGTGCGCTGCAGATGGTGCTGGAGCCGTTCGAGCCGCCGCCCTGGCCGGTCAGCTTGGTGCATGCGGGCCAGGGCCGGCTGCCGGTGAAGCTGCGCGCCTTCCTCGACTTCGCCGCGCCGCGCCTGAAGGAACGGCTGATGCGGTTGCTGTAGCCCGGCGTTAGACCTCGGCGACGTTTCCTTTTTGCGCCTGCTTGGTGTAACCAACGCAAACTCACCATCGGGCCCCCGTATGCTCACTCTCCGTTCGCTTGCCTTCAACTTCGTCTTCTATCTCAACTTGATCGTCCAGATGGTCGTCTGGACGCCCTATTACTTCCTGTCGCCGCGCCACCGCGCCTGGTTCGTGCCGAAATTCTGGTCGCGCACCTCGATGTGGCTCTACGACAAGATGGCGCTAACGAAGAGTGACATCACCGGCGTCGAAAACCTGCCCGAAGGTTCCTTCATCCTGGCGCCGAAGCACCAGTCCTTCTGGGACGCGATCGCCTTCTATCCCTATCTCGAGGATCCGCTCTACATCCTCAAGCGCGAGCTGACCTGGATCCCCTTCTTCGGCTGGTACATCATGAAGATGCGCATGATCCCGGTTGATCGCGGCAGCCGCTCGAAGGCGCTGAAGGCCGTCGTCAATGCCACCAAGGAAGAGATGGCGCGCAATCCGCGCCAGTTGATCATCTATCCCGAAGGCACCCGCCGTCCGCCAGGCGCCGAGCCGTCCTATAAATACGGCATCGTCGAGATTTATACGCAATTGGGCGTACCCGTGGTGCCGGTTGCCCACGTCGCCGGCCTCTACTGGCCGCGCCGCAAGTTCTTGCGCTACCCAGGCACCATCAAAGCCCGCTTCCTGCCGCCGATCCCGCCCGGCCTCGAGAAGGAAGAATTCATGCGGCGGCTGATCGGCGAAACCGAGACCGCCTGCGATCAGATGCTCGTCGAGGCGGCGCAGGCGCCCAACCCGCCGCCCATGCCGCCGACGGCGGCGAAGCGGCTTGCGGAGCTCGGCGCGACGAAGGCTTGATTCTCTTACGGCAGCGCCGCCCAGGCGGTCGTCAGCACCAGTGTCACGGCGAAGATCAGATTGATGATCCGTGACGCGACGGGATGGCGCAGAAACCGCGCGAAGCCCGTCCCGGCGAACAGCCACGCCGCATGGATGACAACGATCATCGCTGTGAGCACCAGGAGCTTGGCGAAACCACCCAGCGTGTCGGCTTGCGACGAGGCGCCGGCAAAGACTGCGGCGATCGCCACATAGGCCTTCGGATTGGCGACAGCGAGCATGAAGCCGCCGGCAAAGGTCGGGCGTGTTGCTTGCTTTCCGCCTTCGGCCAGTGGCGGCGCGGTGGCTATCTTGAAAGCAAGATAAAGGATGTAGGCCGCAGAGAGGATCGCCAGCACCGTGGCCAGTCCGGGCATCGAGGCAAGCACCCCGACAATGCCGGCCGCCACCACCAGAAGCACGGCGACCGTCCCCAGCACCAGCCCCGATGCGTAACCCAGCGAGGAACGCAGGCCGAACGCCGCTCCGACGGCGGTGACACTGATGGTCGATGGCCCCGGACTGCCCATGACAACGGTCGCCGCCACGATGAGCGCCAGCAATTGCTGCCAGGGCTGCGCCTCGGACAATGCCCCTGCTGCCATGTCACACTCCGTCTCCTGCCTCTATGCGGCAGGAGTTACGGGCAATCATCGCGCCGGTCTTGGACGATTGTGCGCTATCGGAGCTTGCTTGCTCAGGCGCTGGCCCGGTCGAGCGCTCCGATATCATCACTGGAAAGCTTCAGCGACGCGGCACGGATCAGGCTGTCCATCTGCTCCGGTGTCGTGGCGCTGGCGATCGGCGCCGTCACGCCCGGGCGCGCGATGACCCAGGCCAGCGCCACTTCAGCCTGCTTGGCCGAATGCCGCTCGGCGACAGTGTCGAGCGCGGACAGGATGCGCATGCCGCGCTCGTTGAGATAGCCGGCCACGCCCGAACCGCGCGCGCTTTGGCCGAGATCGGCCTTGCTGCGGTACTTGCCGCTTAGGAAACCCTTGGCAAGGCTGAAATAGGTGATGACGCCTATATCTTCTGCCTTGCACAGGTCGAGCAACGGGCCGTCGAGCGACGCGCGGTCGTACAAATTGTATTCGGGCTGCAGCACCTCGTAACGGGGCAGGCCGCGCAGGCTGGCGACATCGAGCGCGGCGCGCAATTGGCCGGCATCGAGATTGGAGCAGCCGGGGTAGCGGATCTTGCCCTTTTCGAGCAGGCGCTGATAGGCGCCCAGCGTCTCCTCGTAGGGCGTGGTGGGATCCGGCCAATGCGACAGATAGAGGTCGATGACGTCGACTTGCAGTCGGTTCAGCGATTGATCGACCGCCTTTTCGATATAGGCGGCGGAGAGGTCCTTCTTGCCCTGGCCCATGTCGGAACCGACCTTGGTGATGACCACGATCTGATCGCGGTTGCCGCGGCTCTTCATCCAGTTGCCGATGATGGTTTCCGACTCGCCGCCCTTGTTGCCGGGAACCCAGCGCGAATAGGCGTCGGCCGTGTCGATGGCGTTGAACCCGGCGGCGGCAAAGCGGTCGAGCAGGTCGAAGGAAGTCTTCTCGTCGGCGGTCCAGCCGAAGACATTGCCGCCCAGGACCAGCGGCGCGATGGAAAGGTCGGTGCGACCGAGACGACGTTTGTGCAAAACTGATCTCCGTGGTGATGGGGGCGTGTGGGTTGCCGCTAAGCTAGGTCCCGTCCGGCCAAGGTCAAAGGCATGGTTTTGCTTTTTGATCGGACCAGAGCAGTTCCAGCAAAAGTGCGCAGCGGTTTTGCGTCCGGAATTGCGTAAAAACAAAGGGCATTGGTGGCGAAAACCTTTTCGCCGGAAATGCTCCTCACGAAGGCGCGACCTGCCGCGCCACCTCTTCAAGCCAATGATCGCGGATGCCAAGAGCCTTGAGGTGCTCGATGCTGCTCAGCACGTAATCCTCGTTGTTGCCGGAGCGTCCGACGGCGCCGCGCACCACCTGCGCCGCATGGCTGGCGTCGAGCGCGCCAGCATATTGCTCATGGTGTCGATCGACGATGTAGGCGACCGCCTCGACGGTTCTTCCGCCGCCATCCAGCCGGACATCGAGCATGCGCTCGAGATAGACGCTGGTCACCAGCTCGCGCTCGCGCAGATAGGCAAGCACTTCCTCACGCAGATCGCCGGGCACACGGTAGGCAAGGCCGATGCAGGAGCCGCCACGGTCGAGGCCGAGCACCAAGCCCGGCCTCTCGCGCGTGCCGCGATGCACGAAGGAATAGACGCAAAGCGAGCGGCGATAGCCGTAGAGCCGGGCGCGGCGCGTCTCGACATGGGCAAAACCCGGCCGCCAGATCAGCGACCCATAGCCAAAAACCCAAAAATCGCCCATATCGCCAAGCCTGATTGCATTTTGAGTGACGACAGCGCCGATAAGGTGCGTTTCTGTTCCCGCTTGTTGTGCGTGAGAATGAAGTCGCCACATGAGGGGTTAACGAGAGCCGCAGCATGACGTCAAGTGACGAGCGACCATCCAACCCCCGCCGCTGGCTGCTCTGGCTCGCCGCCTCCATCGTCGTGCTGTTCGCGATCTACAGCGGCGGCTGGTTCTATCTGGCCGACCGGCTCAAGACCGAGGCCGACCAGGCTTCGGCAAAACTCCAGGCGAGTGGCATCGTCGCCGGCTGCGCCAACCTGAACATTAGCGGCTATCCGATGAGCTTCGCGGTCTCCTGCGACAACATCGCCTATGAAGACGATGGCAGGAAAGTCGCCGCTTCCACCGGCAGCTTCAACGCTGTTGCCGATATCATCTCGCCCTTGTCGCCCGTCGCCGACCTGCGCGGCCCGCTGCGGACGATGGCGCCCGGCACGCCGTCGCTGTTCATCGATTGGGACCAGCTGCAGGCAAACGTCAAGGTGTGGTGGCCATTGCCGAGCAGCGTTTCGCTGCGCGCCGATGGACTGTCCGGACAGACCGACCCGCAAGACGATACGGATCCCGTGCAATTGTTCAGCGCCGGCAAGGCGGCCGGCGAGCTGCAGCCGGTGGGCCAGGACGTCAAATATGTCGGCAGTTTCGGCGATCTGGAGATCAATGCCGATGCGATCGGCGGGCGCGTGCTGCCGGCGCTGGATGGCAGCGGCGAGGTCACGCTGAAGAACGGCGTTGCGCTGGTTGCCGTGCCGCCGAAAAGCCTGCGCGGCCAGTCGGTCGATATCGCCAAGCTCGACCTGTCATCCGGAACGGCGCGCATCACCGTGTCGGGGCCGATCTCCGTCGATGCCGAAGGCCTGGTCGATGCAAATCTGATGATCAAACTCAAGGACCCCAAGGCGGTGGCGGCCATCCTTGGCAGCGCCATGCCGGAGCACAAGAGCGAAATCGAGCAAGGATTTGCGGCCATTGCCATGCTTGGCAAGGAGCCGTCCTTGCCGCTGAAAATATCCAAGGGCAAGGCTTCGCTGGGGTTCATCCCGCTGGGCAAGATCAAGCCGGTGGAATAAGCCCGCCATGGCCCGACCCGTCAGACTGCTCAGCGTCGGCGCATTCACGCTCGATACGATCCTGCGGGTCGACACGCTTCCCGCGCATCAGGGCAAGTTCATTGCCAGCGACGGTGTCCAGATTGCTTCCGGCATGGCGACGAGTGCCGCCTGCGCCGCGCATCGCCTCGGCGCCGACGTCGCGCTCTGGGCGAGCGCCGGCGACGATTTGGTCGGCGACCAGCTGATCGCCGACATTGAGGCCGAAGGCGTCGACTGCAGTCTCATCCGCCGCGTTCCCGGCGCCCGCTCGGCACTGGCCGCGATCGTCGTCGATGCGCATGGCGAGCGCATCATCGTGCCGTTCTACGACAAAAAGGCGCAAGCCGATCCCGAAGCGCTGCCGCTTGCCGACCTGTCCGGCTTCGACGCCGTGCTGGTCGACGTTCGCTGGCCAGGCGCCGCGGCGCTTGCCTTGACCGCTGCGCGCAATGCCGGCCGCCCGGCGATCCTCGACGCCGATACCGCGCCGGTCGAGGTGCTGGAGCGGCTTTTGCCCCTGGCCTCGCATATCGTCGCGTCCGAGCCCGCCGCCCGCATCGTTTGTGGACATGCGCTCGATCCGCAAAGCGCTTGCGCCGATCTCGCCTCGCGCACCGACGCCTTCGTGGCGGTGACCGGTGGCGCCGCTGGAACCTGGTGGCATGACCGCACAAGCGGCGGCGTCCGCCATGTCGAGGCGCCCAGGGTCAAGGCGGTGGACACGCTTGCAGCCGGCGACGTCTTCCATGGCGCCTTCGCGGTTGGCCTTGCCGAGGCCATGGCCATGGAGGAAGCGCTGCGTTTCGCCAGCGCCGCCGCCGCGCTCAAATGCCTGCGCTTCGGCGGACGCCTCGGTGCGCCGGACCGGGCGGAGACGCTTGCCATGATGGCGGCGCACTGGCAGTCAAACCAGCAAGGAAAAGGAAGCTGAGATTCAGGTCAGGCTGAGCTGCAAATGGTGATTTCCGAGAACCGGAGCGGAGCGTACTTTTCGTACGTGAGCACCGGAAGCGCAGGAAGCCGCCATTTGCAGCTCAGCCTCGCCTGAATATCAGCTTCCTTTGGGGTGTTCGACAGCCTGACGGCCGAAATCCGGCACGTCGATGTCCTGGCCAGCCTCGATGATCGAGCGGCGGATGGCGCGGGTGCGCGTGAACAGGTCGAACAGCTTTTCGCCGTCGCCCCAGCGGATCGCCCGTTGCAGCGAGGCAAGATCCTCCGAGAAGCGTCCCAGCATCTCCAGGATCGCGTCCTTGTTGTGCAGGCACACGTCCCGCCACATGGTCGGATCGGAGGCGGCCAGTCGGGTGAAATCGCGAAAGCCGGACGCGGAATATTTGATGACTTCGCTCTTGGTCACCGCCTCAAGGTCGTCCGCCGTGCCGACGATGTTGTAGGCGATGATATGCGGCAGATGCGAGACGATGGCCAACGTCATGTCGTGATGCTGCGGATCCATCGTGTCGATGTTGGAGCCGCAGCGGCGCCAGAACTCCGAGAGTTTCTCAAGTGCTGCGGGGTCGGTGCCCGGCAGCGGCGTGAAGATGCACCAGCGGTTGTCGAAGAGGTCGGCGAAGCCGGCGTCCGGTCCGGATTTTTCCGTGCCCGCCAGCGGATGTCCTGGAATGAAATGCACGCCCGCCGGCACATGCGGCTGCATCTGCGCGATGACGGAGGCCTTGGTCGAGCCGACATCGGTGAGGATCGCGCCCTGCTTCAGCGCCGGGGCGATTTCCGCGGCGACCTCGCCGGACGATCCGACCGGAACCGAGACGATGATGAGGTCCGCGTCCCGCACCGCTTCCCTGGCATCGGTAGTGTAGGAATCGCCGAGGCCGAGTTCCTCGGCGCGCTTGAGCGTCGATGCGCTGCGCGTCGCGATGGCGATATGGCGGGCCAGCCCCTCGCGGCGGATGACGCGGGCAAGCGACGAACCGATCAGGCCGATGCCGACCAGCGCTATTTTTTCGAACATCGGTGATGCCATGGTGCTTAGCTTTTCAGGAAAATCGTCAGGGCATTGACGACGCCGCGATTGGCCTCCTCGGTGCCGACGCTCATGCGCAGCGCGTTGGGAAAACCGTAGCCGGTGACGCGGCGCAGGATAAAGCCGCGCTGGCTGAGATAGTCGTCAGCGGCCGCCGCGGAGTGCTTCTTGTCGTCGGGAAAGTGGATCAGCAGGAAATTGCCGACGCTGGGCGTCACCCTGAGGCCGAGTTTCGTCAGTTCCTCGCTGAGCCAGGTCAGCCACGTCTCGTTGTGCAGCACGCTGCGCTCGACATGGGCGCGATCGCGGATCGACGCGATGCCGGCCTCGATGGCGGTGGCATTGACGTTGAACGGACCGCGAATGCGGTTGATCGCATCCACGATATGCGCCGGCCCGTACATCCAGCCGACACGGGCGCCGCCAAGGCCGAGCTTGGAGAAGGTGCGCGTCATCACCACGTTCTCAGCACTTCCGGCAAGCTCGATGCCGGCTTCATAATCGTTGCGGCGCACATATTCGGCGTAGGCGGCATCGAGCACCAGAAGCACGTTCTTCGGCAGTCCGGCATGCAGGCGGCGCACCTCGCTGAACGGCAGGTACGTGCCGGTCGGATTATTGGGGTTGGCGAGGAACACGATGCGCGTCGCGGGCGTGACAGCCGCCAGGATCGCATCGACATCGGCGCGTTCGTCGGTTTCCTTCACCGCGACCGGCCTCGCGCCTGCCGCCTGGATGTAGATCTTGTAGACCATGAAGGCGTGTTCGGTGAACACGGCCTCGTCGCCGGGCGAAAGATAGGTCTGCGCCAAAAGCCCCAGGATCTCGTCGGAGCCGTTGGAGCAGATGATGTTTGCCGGGTTGAGGCCATGCACTTCGGCGATCGCTTCGCGCAGCCGGCGGGCCGAACCGTCGGGATAGACATCCAACTTGGCAGCCACGTCCCGCGCCGCCTCGATCGCCTTCGGCGAGGGCCCGAGCGGGTTCTCGTTCGACGACAGTTTGTAGACCTTCGTTACCCCAGCCGGGGCCGTGCTCTTGCCGGGCACGTAGGCCTCGATGTCCATGATGCCCGCGCGGGGCGTCGGACGTGGCTGATCCTGCTTCATGTCACAAATCCGTCGAGAAGGCCTTGAGGCCGCAGCGGAAATACAGGCCATGGCCCGGAATGTCGAGTGCCAGCGCCCGGGTTGCCGCGCCTTGCCGTTGACGAAGCGCGGCGCTGGTTCTAGAACAGCAGCGACACTTCCGTGGTGATTTGGCCGGTCGGCTTGCAGCCACGTTAAACAATTCGCTAAAGGGCCGTTTGCGACCTGTAAACCGGCTTTGCGAAGGCAGGCCGGTTTTTTGTTGTCCGCCGGCCCGGACAGTGCATCAGGCAAGACCGATGCGGACAGGATGAGGACTGCGATGGCCGCTCAGCGCGTTGCACGAACCAATGACGAGGCCGACCACCCGTCGAGCCCGCTGCTGCAGTTCGGCCCCGACAGGCCGCTGAAGCTCGACGCCGGCACGCTGCTGTCGCCGTTCCAGATCGCCTACCAGACCTACGGCGCGCTCAACGATGCCCGCTCCAACGCCATCCTGGTCTGCCATGCGCTGACCGGCGACCAGCATGTCGCCAGCACCAATCCGGTGACCGGCAAGCCGGGCTGGTGGGAAGTGCTGATCGGCCCCGGCAAGATCATCGACACCAACCGCTTCTTCGTCATCTGCTCCAATGTCATCGGCGGATGTCTCGGTTCGACCGGCCCCGCTTCGACCAACCCGGTGACGGGCAAGCCATACGGGCTCGACCTGCCGATCATCACCATCCGCGACATGGTGCGCGCGCAGGCGATGCTGGTCGACCATTTCGGCATCGACAAACTGTTCTGCGTGCTCGGCGGCTCGATGGGCGGCATGCAGGTGCTGGAATGGGCCGCCAGCCATTCGGAGCGCGTCTTCTGCGCGCTGCCGATCGCCACCGGCGCGCGCCATTCCTCGCAAAATATCGCCTTCCACGAAGTCGGACGGCAGGCCGTGATGGCCGATCCCGACTGGCACGGCGGCAAATATCTCGATTTCGGCAAGCGCCCGGAAAAGGGGCTCGCCGTCGCTCGCATGGCCGCCCACATCACCTATCTCTCGGAGGCGGCGCTGCACCGCAAATTCGGCCGCAACCTGCAGGACCGCGAGGCACTGACCTTCGGCTTCGACGCCGATTTCCAGATCGAAAGCTATCTGCGCCACCAGGGCATGACCTTCGTCGATCGCTTCGACGCCAACTCCTATCTCTATCTGACCCGCGCGATGGACTATTTCGACCTCGCCGCTGACCATGGCGGACGCCTGGCCGATGCCTTCGCCGGCACCAGGACGCGCTTCTGCCTGGTCTCCTTCACCAGCGACTGGCTGTTCCCGACCGGGGAAAGCCGCTCGATCGTGCATGCGCTCAACGCCGCCGGGGCTTCGGTCTCGTTCGTCGAGATCGAGACCGATCGTGGCCATGACGCCTTCCTGCTCGACGAGCCGGAACTGTTTGCGGCCATCAACGGCTTCATCGCGTCGGCCGCTCGCGCGAGAGGACTTGGAGCATGAGCGTCAATCGCGCCCAGCGTGTCGATCTCGAGGTCGTCACCGATCTGATCCCGCCGAACTCGCGTGTCCTCGATGTCGGCTCGGGCGACGGCCTGCTTTTGGAACTGCTGCAGGAGACCAAGCAGGTCGACGGCCGTGGGCTGGAACTGTCGCAGCGTGGCGTCAACGAATGTGTGGCGCGCGGCCTTTCCGTCATCCAGGGCGATGCCGACACCGACCTGAAATTCTATCCCGACAAGGGCTTCGATTTCGTCGTGCTGTCGCAGACCATGCAGGCGACCCGCAACCCGAAGATCGTGCTCGACGAGTTGCTCAGGATCGGCAACCGGGCCATCGTCTCCTTCCCCAATTTCGGCCACTGGCGGGTGCGCTTCTCGCTGCTGATCAAGGGCAGGATGCCGGTCACCAGGGACCTGCCCTATTCCTGGTACGACACGCCCAACATCCACTTCTGCACCATCCGCGACTTCGTCAATTTGTGCGAAGAGCTTGGCGCGACGGTCGAGAAGGCAACCGCGCTCGACGCCGCCGGCCAGAAGATCGGCTTGTCGATGCCCTGGTGGTTCTGGAATTTCTTCGGCCAGCAGGCGGTGTTTTTGCTGAAGCGCTGACCTGGAGCAACTCCAGGAAAAGTGCGTAGCGGTTTTCCGACCGGAATTGCGTAAAAACAAACACTTAGAGCGGTTCAGCGATGCCGTGAAACGCTGAACCGCTCTAAGCGGCGGCATACTCGACAAGCGTATGATCCTCGCCAGAGAGTTCCTCGCCGATGATCGAAGCGATCACAGCCCAGTCGCCACCGGCCAGACCGGCGCCGATTTTCGGATAACCGATGCGCCGGCCGGAAAACCTTGCTTTAAGCGCCTTCATGACATTGCGGATGGCCTCGTAGTCGGCCTTGACGCCTCGGCCCTGCCAGTGAAATTGCGTGTAGCCGTTGACGACATGGAAAGTCCGCTCGCCACGCTCGATTCTAGCGACCGAGATAGTTCCCAGTTTGGAGCGATCGCCTTTGCCAGTTGCCAGGTCGGCCGCATAGGCCTCGGGAAACCGCTGTTTGATGGTCAGGGCAATTCCCTTGCCCATGACGCATTGGCAGTTACAACCGTGCACGATTGCATCGAACGCGCCGTCGAGCGCGAGTTGCAAAAGATCGCCGCGAATCGTTCGCATCGGCATCCTCTGTTCAGCCAAGCACATCCGTAGCCTTGTGCGGATGCTCGACGCCGTCAACGACGATCACGTCTGAGTCTGAATTTTCGAGGCGCAGCCGAAGGATCGCCTGGTAGGCCGGCGAATTATACCAGTCCCGCACATGCTGCCTGTCCGGAAATTCGATCACGATGAGATGCCCCGGCCAATCGTTCTCGACGACGTCGACCTCGCCGCCATGGACGATGAAGCGGCCGCCGAACGGCGCCAGCGTGGCATCGATTTTTCCCAGATATTCGATCATCCAGGGACCGGGCGTGACGTGGCGCATATGGGCAACGGCGTAAGCGGTCATCGATCTACTCCTTCATTGGAAGCCGACCTCCGGCTTGATGGGAGCAGATTGCAAGATCGAGGTATTCCAGTCGATTACCTCACAGGTCATCACTTCAGGTAAAAGGCGCTTCGCGCAGTTCCTGGAATTGTTCTGGTCGCAAAACCGGGCTGGCGGCCGCCGGCCGCCAACAGTGTTGCTTTCGCAGCGCGGTCGAAGAAAAACGGCCTCCGGCCAAGACACATTGGCGTGACAGTGACATACGCTTCTTGTTAGCGTCTTCTGACAATTTGGGATGGAGCATGCACCACAAGCGACAGCAGGTCCTTCCGGCGGTCCAAGGCCCCGGGATTTAGCCAAACCGGATGACCACCGAAGCAGCTCCGCTGATCACAGTCATTACGCCGACGCACAACCGGCGCAGCCAGGTTGTGCGCGCGGTGGAAAGTGTTCTCGCCCAGACACTTACCCGCTTTGAGCACATTGTGGTCGACGATGGCTCGACCGATGCCACGGCCGCCGCGCTGGCCGAAATTCGCGATCCAAGGCTGATCTATGTCGGCGCCAAATGGCGCGGCGCCAATGCCGCGCGCAATGCCGGCATAGAGCGGGCGCGGGCGCCGGTGGTGACCTTCCTCGATTCGGACGACGTCTATCTGCCGGATCGGCTGGAACGGACGCTGGCGCACTTCGATCGGAACCCGTCGCTGGAGGTGCTGATCAGCTCCTATCTGTCGGTCAAGGGTGGCCGCAGCACCAAATGCATCAACCGCGAGGGTTTTCTCGACAAGGGCAAGCTGCAGCGTGCTTTGGTTTCGCAGACTGTGTTCATCGCCGGCTCGGCGATCACGGCGCGTCATGAATCGCTGCTCGCGATCGGCGGCTACGACAGCGACGTCGCGCGCATGCAGGACCTCGAATTGCTGCTGCGTTTTGCCCAGCGAAGCGGCGCCATGCTGTCCGAGGATATCGACTGGAAGAAATACAGTTCCGAGAATTCGATCTCCCGCCGCCGCGGCGGCTATGTCGAGGCTTACGGCAACCTGATCGACAAGCATCCTTATATCGCCGACCGCTATCCCGACGTTCCGCCTTACATGATCACGCGCCAGATCATCGGCGATGTCCTCAAAGGCAGGCTGCCGGAGGCATTTTCGGGCTATCATGCCAACCGGTCGTCCAAGGCGCTCGGCTATTCGGTGGCACGATTGCTGCGCGGCTATATGGTCGGCCGCCGCTGGCGTCGCGATTGCTTTGACGAGTTCCGCGCGAAATTCCGCGCCCGACCAACCTGAGCCGACTAGAGCAATTCCAGGAAAAGTGCGTAGCGGTTTTCCGTCCGGAATTGGGCAGAAACAAATACTTAGAGCGGGTCAGCGATTCCGTGAAATGCTGAACCGGTCTCGCTTTTAAGCCTTGGCGACTTCTTTCTTGCGGCGCGCCACGTGCGGCGGCGGATCGATCGCGCCCGCTCGGACCCGCGCCGGCTTGAGCGGCGAGCCGCCGCTGTCCTTGACGATGGTTAGCGAGCGCGGGAAGAACTGGGTGTTGTGCAGCCCACGGCCGATGTTGAGGATCGCCGTTCCGGGCAGGCGCTTTTCCATCATGGACAGCACCCGTCGCAGCGATGGACCATCGAATGCGTCCAGGGCTTCGTCGATGATCACCCATTTCGGCTTGCGCAGGGCAAGGCGGGCAAAGGCCAGCGATCGCTGCTCGTCGTCGCTTAGCTCGCGCTCCCAGCGCCCGGGATGGTCGAGCGACGATGACAGACGGGCAAGGCCGACTTCGGCGAGCACCGTCGAAATGTCAGCATCGCTTGCCGGTTCTGGTCCGTTCGGATGGTCGAGGACCTCGCGCAGCGTGCCCGCCGGAAAATAGGGCACGCGGGGCACGAAGATGGGGGTTTCGCCTGCTGGCAGGCCGATCCTCCCCTTGCCCCATGGCCACAGCCCGGCGATGGCGCGAAAGAACAATGTCTTGCCGGCGCCCGGCTCGCCGGTGATCATGACACGCTCGCCGGGCCGGATTTCCACATGCTGTTCCGCCAGCTTGGTGCAGCCTTCGGGCGAGGACACTTGCAGTGCCTCGAAGGTCAGGCTGCCATCGGCATTATCGCCAAATTCGATGCGCCTTTCCTTGTCGTGCAGCACATCGGTTTCATCGAGCGCGATGCGGAAATCGGCGACACGCATCAGCGTGGCGCGCCAGTCGGCGATGCTGCCGATGTTGTTGACGAACCAGCGCAAGGATGAATGCACCTGGTTGAAAGCGCCGACCGCCATCATCAGACCGCCAAAACTGATATCGCCCGAGAAATAGACCGGCGAGGCGACCAGGATCGGCGCCACGACGGTGATCCAGCCATAGGTATCGGTCACCCAGGACAGGTTGATCTGTGCGGTAAAGATGCGCCGCATGGCGCCCAGCACCGTGCCGAGATCGATTTCGAGCCTTCGTTTGGCATCGGCCTCACCATGGTAGAGCGCAATTGCATCGACATTCTCGTTGACCCGCACCATGGACGAGCGCAGCTCGGCTTCGCGCGTGTAGCGGTCGCTGTTGAGCCGGATCAGCGGGCGCCCGACCAGCCAGCTCAGCCACGAGGCGATGCCGGCATAGATGAATGCGGCCCACACCATGTAGCCCGGTATCGCCAGCGAATAGCCGCCGACGTGGAAGACGAAGCCGGACGACAATTGCCACAGCACGCCGACAAACGAGACGAGCAGGATGAATGACTGCAGCAGGCCGACGCCAAGATCTGTCGACAGGTCGGACAGATGCGCGGCGTCCTGCTGCATGCGTTGGTCGGGATTGACGCCGATGGCGCCGGCATTGGCCAGCCGGAAGGCACGCGCCGGCCGCATCCACTGGTCGATCAGGTCGAGCGTCAGCGCTTCGCGCAGCTTCAGCCGGAACATCTGGTTGAGCCACGTCTGGCCGATGTTGAGCACCAGCAGCCCGCCAGCGATCATCGCAAAGACCATGAGCTGGTGCACGAAGGCCGTCATGTCGCGGCGCGCCAACGCATCGTAGAAAGGCTGGTTCCAGCTGTTGAGCAGCACCTGGCCAATCGACGTCGCGACGATGACGCCGACAATGCCGATCGACGTCCAGGCCAGCCACTTGCGGACCGGTGAGGCCATCAGCCCATGCTTGATGGTCGCTACCTGGTCGCGCAGGCTGCTGGCCTCGACCGAGACGGTGGCCTGCCCGGCGCCGGGCTTGTAATCTGCTTCATCAGCCATACGGAAAGTCCATGCTTTCGGGAGCGGTCAACGCCGATACCGCTTCAACCTCTGCCCTCAGATAGGGTGATGATTGGCGCATTGCACAAGGCGAGGCCGCAATCACGAACGCGTCACTTGCCCAGGCGACACGTCGGCCCCCTGCCGCCCGAGCCGCGTCGCGCCCTGCGGCGAGAAGACCGGCACGAAGACGCGGCGTGAGGCGCGTTGGGCCACCGGCACCCCCTGGTAAAGCCGCTTCTGCGCCTCGACGACGATGACGCCGGAAAAGATCGGCCAGAACCGCCTGCCGGCCTTTTCCAGCACGTTGTGGAACCGCATCATGAAGCGTCGCGGCGACGGCGGAAAGAACAGCGCGTCGCACCAGGCGGCGGGCGTGAAGTTGGCCTCGCGCAGCAATTCGGTGAGCTGGCCGCGCGAGAAAGGCCGGCCGTTGCCGAATGGTGTGTGCTCAAAACGCGCCCAGACGCCGCGCCGGTTGGGCACGACGATGACGACGCGTCCCGCAGGCGACAACACGCGCCAGATTTCGTTCAACGTTTCGCGCGGATTTTCGGCATGCTCGAGCGAATGCACGAGCAGCACGCGGTCGATGCAGGAATCGACCAGCGGCAGCTCTTCGTCGAAGACCAGCGCGGTCGCCGTCGGTCCGGTTGCCGGCCAGACCACCGCGCCTTGCGTTGCCGGCATGAAGGCAAACACGCGCTCGGCATCGGTGCCGAACCGCTCGAGCCACGGCAACGTATAGCCGAGGCCGACCAGCCGCTCGTTGGGCACCGTCGCCCATATCGACGACAGCGCCATGCTGATCGCACGCTCGGCCAGACGCCCGAGCGTGGTTGAGTAGAAGGAGCGCAGATCGACGATATCCGAATGCATGCGCGGGACGGTAGCTGCGATGCCTGTGAAGTTCAACAAAGGCTCACCAAGGCCGATGACATCGGCGGCCAAGCGCCCTATGTCTGCGGCAAGCAAGAGGAGCAATGCCGTGTCCGTCGAAATCGAGCAGTTCATGTGCCGCACCGACAATTTCGGCGTGCTGGTGCACGACCCCAAAAGCGGTCAGACGGCAATCATCGATGCGCCGGAAGAAGCGCCGATTCTGGCAGCCATCAAGCGTACCGGCTGGACGCCGACACTGATCCTGACCACGCATCACCATGCCGACCACGTCGAAGCCAATCTGGCGCTGAAGGAGCGCTTCAAGCTGCGCATCGTCGGCCCGGAGGCCGAGAAGGCAAAGATTCCCGGCATCGACGAGACCGTCGGCCAAGGCTCAAGCGTGCGCCTCGGCGACGAGACGATCGAGGTCATCGAGACCCCCGGCCACACCGCCGGCCATGTTTCCTATCACCTGCCGGCATCGAAAGTCGCCTTCACCGCCGACACGCTGTTTGCGCTGGGTTGTGGCCGCCTGTTCGAATGCAAGCCGCCGGTGATGTACGAGTCCTTGAAGAAACTGGCAGCGCTTCCGGCCGAGACCGTCATCTATTGCGGCCACGAATACACGTTGGCCAATGCGCGCTTCGCGGTGACGGTCGACCCGACCAATCCGTTGCTGAAGCAGCGTCTGGCGAAGATCGAAGCGCTGCGTGCCGACAACAAACCGACGCTGCCGACGACGATCGGCGAGGAACTGTCGACCAATCCGTTCCTGCGCTGGCACGATCCGGCAATCCGCAAGCATCTCGGCATGGAGAAAGCCTCCGATGCGGAGGTGTTCGCCGAAATCCGCAAGCGCAAAGACAACTTTTGAGCCTTTTTGCATGATCAGCTCTGCAGAAATCATCGCCACGCTCGACCTTCAGCCGCATCCCGAGGGCGGGTGGTATGCCGAGACGTTTCGTGATGCCGCTGCCGGCGGGCGAGGCCATTCGACCGCGATCTACTTCCTGCTCGAAAAAGGCCAGCTTTCCGCCTGGCACCGGGTGAAGGACGCCGCCGAGGTCTGGCATTTCTATGCCGGCGCGCCGCTGGCGCTGGCGATGCATGAGGAAGGTTCGGGCAATGTCATCGAGCAGGTGCTGGGCGCGGCCCTTGCCAACGGCGAGCGGCCGCAGATCGTCGTGCCGGCCGGCTGGTGGCAATCGGCGCGCAGCCTCGGCGAATGGACCCTCGTCGGCTGCACTGTCGCGCCGGGCTTCGATTTCGCGGCTTTCGAGATGGCCGCGCCCGGCTGGCAGCCGACCACGGTCTAAGCCAACAGGAATCCCAGCGTGACCGCCAGCTGGGCCGCGTAATAAAGCACCCAGACGGCGTAGCGCATCCACGCCCGCTGCGGCGAGATCGCCGCAAGCAGGAAGCGCTCGGCCGCCAGCAAGCCGTCGGACGCCATGAACAGCACCGCGCCAGCGATGACCCAGGACCTGTCGACGGTGAGCGCGGATATGCCCATTGCCAGGATAGCCGCGACGTAAACGGCGATCGGGATGCGCAGTTGCGGGCCGACCCGGCGCCAGAGCGCGGCAAGCATGACAATGCCGAATGCCGCCATGGCGAGCGCGATCGCCCCGCGCCAGGATTCGGCGCTCAAAAGGTAAAGCCCACCGCCTGCCCGCAGGAACAACGCGACATAGATGATATGCGCGGCAAGAAAACTCCCCAGCCCGCCGAGAAAGGCCTTTTCACCGTCGCGCGACAGAAAGGCGTCGCCGATGGCGCTCAAGCCCAGCGCCACGACCAGCAGCAGCGGGCCGCCCTGCATGGCGGCAAGCACCGCCAGCATGGCGACAGCCAGCGTCTTTGCCGCCGTGCGCGTCAGTTTCGGCGACATATCGAGGGCGAAGGCGTAAATCACCGCCGCGGCAAAGGAAAACAGCAGCGTCGCGTTGGCATTGGCTTCGATGCCGCCTGGAAACGGCATCATGCGCCGGCCTCGCCGCTTGCCGGCTTGCGCATCAGCAGCGATTTCGCCGCGAGCGCGGCACCCCCGGTGATCAGCACGCAGGCGGCGAGAATGCGCAGCGATGGCTCGGCGACGCCAGCCGCGATCAGCACCAGCGTCGAGAGCAGCGGTGCGGCATAGCTCACGGCACCCAGCACCTGGATGTTGCCGCGCTTGACGCCGATATCCCAGGCATAGAAGGCAGCACCGACCGGCATCAGGCCGAGCCCGACCACGGCCAGCCACTGCACCGGGCCATCGGGCAGCACCGTCTTCTCGAGCAGCAGATGGCAGACCAGCGAAAGCACCGAGGTCGCGGCGCAGAACCAGGTGACGATTGAGGTCGGCACCGACGGAAAACGTCGCGACAGCAGAGAATAGGACGACCAGAGCAGCGCGCAGACGGCGGCCATGGCATAGCCGAAGGCGTAGCGGGCATCGAAGGCCAGCCCGCCGCCCTTGGTGACGATCAGGAACGTGCCGGCAAGGCCGAGCAGCGCGCCGACGACATGGTTCCAGGCCAGCCGCTCGCCCGGCATCAGCGCCGAGCCGAGCACGATCAGCAGCGGCCACAGATAGGCGATCAGGCTCGCCTCGACTGCCGGCGCGTTACGCAGCGCCGTGAAGTAGAAGAAATGGTAGCCGAACAGGCCGGCAATGCCGATCACCCAGACCTGTGGCGGGATCTTCTGGTTCCTGTCGGGGGCCGGCATGACCAGCCGGGCAGCAAGCCCGGCACAGGTGCCGATGGCGAAGGTGATGGCCGACAGCAGGAAAGGCGGCACCTGCCCGGAGGCGTTGGTGAGCAGCGCCAGCAGCGCCCACATGGCGACTGCCGAGAAGCCTATCAGTGTTGCGCGCCCCATATTTTCCCCGGCGGCGCGCCAGGCGCCTCAAAAGCAATTCCAGGAAAAGTGCCTCGCGGTTTTCCGTCCGGAATTGCGTAGAACTAGATTAATTTACAGCTTCGAATCGTCCCGCGCTGATGGTCAGCGGACCGATCTGGGTCCCGACGGTGGCGTGGATCGGCGCATATACGCCGGATTGGCCGAGCGGCGCAAACGTCACCAGCATGCGGCTCTTGTTCTTCAGATAGTCCAGCGCCTTGCGGCCCTTGCGATAGCCCGCCACCGGCTCGAAACCCATCCTGCAGGTTACGGTATCGCCCTTGTAGCCCTTTACCGAAATCGAGCCTTTCGAGACATAGGTGAGTGTCAGATCGGCGCGCATCTCGCCATCATAGAATTTCACGGTGCGCCCGCAGACCTTGTCGAGGCTGTCGGCATGGATGACGGTCGCAGCCATCGGATCGAGCACCGACTTCAGGTCGCCGTCGCCGACCGGAACCCAGGTCTTGGGGTTGCGTGGGCCTGGTGCCGGAATGACCTGCGTGGAAGCAACCGCGCCGCCGGCGAAGCGGATGTCGACGACCGAGGCTTTCTTGCCGGAGGTGTAGTCGGCCCGGAACGCCTGCGGCTGCATCTGCTTGCCGGATATGCTGCCTTTGGACGAAATCGTGCCTTTCGTATCGTCGAACAGCCTGCCGAGGCCGGCGGCGGAAACGGTGCCGTTGATGGCATAGCTGTCGCCTTCGTAGCGGCTGGAAAAAGTCGCCCTGGCGATCGAAAGGCCGAGATAGGACACCGTATATTCGCCCTTGAAGGACTGCGGCGCGGCGGCGGCGAAGCTTGTTGCCGGCACTGCAACGGCAAGCAGTGCGGCAAATGCATGAGATGGACGGAGCATGCGGCTGGCGAATCCCTGGCGGTTTGGCCGGAAACGCAAAGGTTTCCAGCCTGGCATATCCCTTCGCGAACGGCTTATAGGGTAGAATCCGGCCTTTATATGGACTAGGCATGACAACCGGCCATCTGCCGGAGCTTGACGCAGTGGTGAAATGCCACTATGGAACGCCAACTTTTCCAAAGGCCGCCTGACCGAGACCGCGCGCCGCCTGGCGCGGGCTGAATGGTTTGGCAGGCTTAGAACTGAAGGTTAGACAAATGTCCCGCACTTGCGAACTCACTGCCAAGGCAGTCCAGACCGGCAACAATGTGAGCCACGCCAACAACAAGACCAAGCGTCGCTTCCTGCCGAACCTGGTCAATGTAACGCTGATTTCCGAAGCGCTGAACCAGAACGTTCGCCTGCGCATTTCGGCCAACGCGCTGCGTTCGGTCGAACATCGCGGCGGCCTCGACGCGTTCCTGGCCAAGGCCGACGCCAAGGAATTGTCGCAGCGCGCTCGCCTGCTCAAGAAGCAGATCGCCAAGAAGCTCGCTGAGCAGCCGGCAGCTTAAAACCATTCAGGCGGGGGACGACCGCCTGAGCATCGGACCGCGGCCCGCAATGCGGGGTTGAAATCCGGTGGTCGAAAGCGAGCGGCAACGCTCAGCTGGTTCCATTACCCAGGATAAAAAAATGTATTTCCTTTCGCGATATCTGCCCTTCGTGGCCGCCATGGCGCTTGTCGTGGTGGCGTCGAACATCCTTGTCCAGTTTCCCATGCAGGGCCAGCTCGGTGGCCTGGCGCTTGCCGACGTGCTCACCTGGGGCGCTTTCACCTATCCCTTCTCCTTCCTCGTCACCGACCTCGCTAACCGCCGCTACGGTCCGGCCGTGGCGCGCAAGGTGGTGTTCGTCGGCTTCATGACCGCGGTGATCTGCTCGATCCTGGTGCCGCCCTTCCTGTTTCGCCACGGGCTGATCGAGTTCGAGACCGCCGCCGACCGGCTGGTGCGCATCGCGGCCGCTTCCGGAGCCGCTTTCCTGACCGCGCAACTGCTCGACGTCACCGTGTTCAACCGGCTGCGCCGGCAGAGCTGGTGGCGCGCGCCGATCATCGGCACGCTGGTCGGCTCGGTCTTCGACACGATCGTCTTCTTCGGCGTCGCTTTTTCCGCTGCTTTCGCTTTTGCCGGCCCGAACGACAGCTTCGCGCTGGAGACCGCGCCGCTGATGGGCGTGCTGCCGGTCGAGACGATGCGCTGGGTGTCCTGGGCGCTAGGCGACCTCTCGGTCAAGCTGATCATCGCCGTTGTGGCGCTGATCCCCTACCGGCTGCTCGCCGCCCGCTGGAGCCAGCCGGCCGCAGTCGTAACCCCTTGATCCCCTGGGTCCAGCTCGATTCGGCCCGCACGCCCGACGGCGCACAGGAACTTCGCCTGAAGCGGCGCGGCGCCGAATTCTCCATCATGCTGGGCACCAACGAGCTGATGAACAGCCGCCTCAGCGGCTCCGAAGAGGCGCTGGCCACGCTTGCCTGCGAGCGGCTTGCCGGCCGCAGCAGTCCAAGGGTTCTCATCGGCGGGCTCGGCATGGGCTTCACCTTGCGCGCAGCTCTCGCCGCGTTCGGCGCCGATGCCGCCATCACAATTGCCGAACTTGTCCCCGCGGTCATCGCTTGGGCGCGCGGCCCGATGTCCGAGATCTTCGACGGCTGCCTCGACGACCCCCGCGTCATCATTCGTGAGGCCGACGTCGGCCAACTGATAAAGGCGCAGAGCGCCGCCTGGGACGCCATCCTGCTCGACGTCGACAATGGCCCCGAGGGCATCGTCTACAAAGGCAATGACTCGCTCTACAGCGCGGCCGGCCTGGGAGGCGCTTGCCGCCTTGAAAGGCGGCGGCGTGCTTGCGGTCTGGTCGCAGGGACCGGACAGCGGCTTCACGCGGCGCCTGAAGCAGGCCGGCTTCGCGGTCGAGGAGATCAGCACGCGCGCCCGTGGCAAACGTGGCGCCCGCCACGTGATCTGGATCGCAACGAAGGGTCGCTGATCTCCTGCCGGCTATACGCCACCAGTCCCAAGGCGCCGGTCGGCCGACGCTTCCACCGGGCTTTACGCTTTGTTACGGCCCATGGTGCAGGATCGCCAAAACTCTGTCTTGGACAGGAATTCCGGACGGAAAACCGCTTCGCACTTTTCCTGGAATTGCTTGGGGCAACGCAACCGACATGACCGTGCAAGGCACCGGTTGGAAAAATGACCTCCTGATCGCGCTCTGCGCCACGCTGGTGGTGCTGACGATCAACGCGGTCTCCGGCTTCCCGACGCTTGCCGATTATGGCGGTGACAATGACAGCATGCTGACGCTGGTCGAAGTCCGCGACCTGCTCGCCGGCCAAAGCTGGTTCGATCTCCACCAGTATCGGATGGGCCTCTCGGTAGGCTTTGTCATGCACTGGTCGCGCCTGGTCGATGGGCCGATCGCGCTCATCATCATGACCTGTGAAGCGCTGGGCGCCAGTGCCGAGACCGCCGAACGGGCCGCACGGATCTTCTGGCCAACCTTACTATATGGACTGACCATATTCGTCCTCATGCGAGCCGCGCGACGCTTCGCTGGCACGAATGTGGCGATGCCAGCGGTTATCCTGTCGACGGCGGCGCTCTTCTTCCTCGTTATCTTCAGCCCCGGTGTCATCGACCATCACAATATCCAGCTGTTTTTGACGGCGGCCTGCCTGTGTCTGCTGATGGAAGCTCCATATTGGCGTCCCGCGGCTCTCCTTTCCGGCATTTGCGCGGGCCTGACGCTGGCCGTCGGCATGGAAACCGCGCCCTACGTGGCGGTGCTCGGCTCCTGCGCCGCCGCCCTCTTCATCGTCGATGCAAAGGAGCGAGCGACGGCGCGCGGCTTCGGATTGGGCTTTGCCGGGATCGCCTCGATCGTGTTCGTGGCAACCATCCGGTCGTCCGATTGGGGGGTGGCTCAATGCGATGCATTCTCCTCCTTTCAGTTCGCGGTCGCCGCGCTGTCCGGCCTCGGCCTCGCGATCGCCAGCGCGCCGGTCGTGTCGACGGCGCGGGCACGGTTTATTTGGATGCTGGCGCTGGCGGTTGCGATCGCGGCCGTCATTATCCTGTTTTTTCCGCAATGCCTGGCACTACCCTACTCGAACATCGGCGAGCGTCTTCGCAACTACTGGATGAGCGACGTGGTCGAGGCCCAGCCTTTCTGGATTGTCGCCACACATCAGCCGAAGCTCATGGCGGCGCGCTATATCACGCCATTCATTGCGATCCTGCTGATCGGCTTTGAGCTCCGAGGCGGCCGCCTGCGTCGCGAGCAAGCGCTCGTCGCCGTGCTGCTCGTCGTCGCTTTTGGCATCAGCCTCTGGCAGGTGCGCGCCTCGACCTTCTCGGTGGCTTTCGCGGTGCTGCCGCTTTCGGCATGGGTCGCGAAAATCCGCCTGCAGGCAAGCACCACGCCTCCTTCCTGGCGCCTCTCCACCCGCATGGTGGCGGCATGGCTGGTGTCGCTCAACGCAACCTGGGCCGGCGTCGCGGTGGCAGCGCAATCCGCGATCCAGAAAGCGCCGCTGCAGCAAGCCAATTCCGATGCAGACCATGCAGTGACATGCGGCAAGGCAGGCGATTTCCGTGACCTTGCCGCCTTGCCGGCGACGACGGTTCTTGCCTCGGCCAATCTTGGCGCGGCGATATTGGCGTTCACCCCCCACCGCGCGCTGGCAGGCACCTACCACCGCAATATCGGCGGCAATCTCGCCATGATCGATGCTTTCACAGGGACGCCGGACGCCGCCTACGCCATCATCCAGCGCGAGCATGTGGGGCTGGTCGCCATCTGCCGCGGCAATACGGAGGAAAGCGCCCTCGCCGCGGAGGCGCCCGCGGGGTTTGCCGCACTGCTTTTGCGCGGCGCTGTGCCGGACTGGCTGGAACTGGACAGATCGAGCGTCGGCAAGCCGATCGAGATCTACAAAGTCCGCTGAAATCCGAGCGTAGCGTGCTCAATCCTGGTGCAGGATGATTCCAGATAGAGGTTGCGCTGCAGGATCGAATGGTTGTCGTCGGACACCATCGACACCATCAGCGCGCCGTCGTCGCGGGTCCAGACGTCCAGCCCTTCCATATTGTCGATCTGGTAGCCCATGTCGGCTTCCATCAGCACCGGACCGTCGGCGACCATGCCTTTGGCAACGCTCTCGCCATAGATGCGCCTGAGCCGCATCTTCACCCCGCGCGTCACCGAGAAGCTGCGCTCCAGCAGCAACAGGTCGCCATCCGGCAGGAAGGCGCCATCGGTGATGTCGAAATCGCCGATGCGTTTGACGGTGAAGACGCCCTTATCGGGCCCTTCGATGGTGGCGGCATAGATATTGCCTGATTTGTCGAGACTGCGCTCGGACACGACGACCAGGCCGCCGGCGTGCTGCCCATAGGCGTTGGCGTGGGTAACCGTCTCGAAGCCCCGGTTCTGGCGCAGTTCGCGCGCCGGGACCAGGAAATCGAGCTGCTTGAACGGCGCCTTCATGTTGGCGAGATCGATTTTGAACTGGGCGATGCGATGATTGCGCTCGAACCCGACCGTGGCGATGCCGTCCTTCACCGCCAACCCTTCGGCATCGACTTCCCATTTCCGGTCGATCGGCCGTCCTGTGGCGTCGATCATCTGCCGCATGCGGAAATTCGCAATACCCGACGGGCGCTTGTCGGCGTCATGCGCGACAGTACCGAAGAACCAGAAGCCGGTGTCGGCAACACCGATGAAATCGCTGCCTCCTTTCAGGAAGCGAAAGGCCGACAGCGCGCCGAAATCACGCGACGTCGAGGTCATCTCCAGGCCGCCGACGAATTCGAACGGTCCGAATCGGGTTTCGTCATGGCCGATATGGAACTGGCTGATCGGCCGCGCCGAAATCTCGCCCGTCTGGACCGGAGCGCGCTGGGCGGCGATCGCTGGAAAAAGCGCCCACGCAGCTCAGCATGCAGGCGAAAAGCGTCTGCCGCGCCCGCCTGCCGGAAAAGATCATCCGGCGCGCCGCATGCCGCCGCCACGGCGTGTGTCGCGCACACTCTCCTCGCCGAACAGCGAAGCCAGTTGCTCGGTCATCGCGCCGGCCAATTCTTCCGCATCGACGATGGTGACGGCGCGGCGATAATAGCGCGTGACGTCGTGACCGATGCCGATAGCCAGCAGCTCGACCGGCGAGCGCGTTTCGATCAGCTCGATGACGCCGCGCAGGTGCCGCTCCAGATAATTGCCCGGATTGACCGACAGCGTGGAATCGTCGACCGGCGCGCCGTCCGAGATCATCATCAGGATCTTGCGCTGCTCGGGTCGGCCGATCAGCCGGTTGTGCGCCCACAGCAGCGCCTCGCCGTCGATGTTTTCCTTGAGCAGGCCCTCGCGCATCATCAGGCCGAGATTGCGCCGCGCGCGGCGCCACGGATGGTCGGCCGATTTGTAGATGATGTGGCGCAAATCGTTGAGACGGCCCGGATTCGGCGGCTTGCCGTCCTTCAGCCATTTCTCGCGCGCTTGGCCGCCCTTCCAGGCGCGGGTGGTGAAGCCGAGGATCTCGACTGAAACACCGCAACGTTCCAGCGTGCGCGCCAATATGTCGGCGCAGGTCGCGGCGACCGTGATCGGCCTTCCGCGCATCGAGCCCGAATTGTCGAGCACCAGCGACACCACCGTGTCGCGGAATTTGGTGTCGCGCTCCTGCTTGAAGGACAAGGGCTGCATCGGATCGATGACGACGCGCACCAGGCGCGCCGGATCGAGATAGCCTTCCTCTAGGTCGAAATCCCAGGAGCGGTTCTGCTGCGCCATCAGCCGGCGCTGCAGCCGGTTGGCGAGCCGCCCGACGACACCGGAGAGATTGGCAAGCTGCTTGTCGAGGAAGGCGCGCAGACGGTCGAGCTCTTCTTCCTCGCAAAGGTCCTCGGCGCCGACCGTCTCGTCGAAGGCGGTGGTGAAGACCTTGTAGTCGATCTCTTTGGGCAGGTTGAGGAACGGGTTGTCGTTGCGCTTGGCCTCGCCCGGCGTCTCGGCGTCGGCATCGTCCTCGTCGGAAAGGTCGTCGGAGGTGGCGTCGGTCGCTTCGGTCTCGGCCGACTCTTCCTCATCGGCGGAGGCTTCGGCGTCCTCGGACTGCGACTGTTCGGAACCGGAATCGTCCTCGCCGCCTTCCTCGCTCTGGTCCTCGCTTTGCTGCTCGTTCTCCTCGTTGTCTTCGGAGTCCTCGGTCTCCTGGTCGTCGCCGAGTTCCTCGGCCATTTCCATGGAGACGAGCATGTCGCGCACGACGCGGGCGAAAGCCTGCTGGTCGTCGAGCTTGGCCGACAGTCCATCGAGATCGTCGCTGGCCTTTTCCTCGACCCAGGGACGCCAGAGATCGACCAGCCGCTCGCCGCTTTTCGGCACGGGGCGTCCGGTGAGCTTCTCGCGCACCATCAACGCGATCGCCTCTTCGAGCGGCGCGTCGGCCTTGTCCTTGACGTCGGCGAGGTTCGCCTTGGCGTATTTGTCTTCGAGCATCGAGCCGATATTGTCGGCGACGCCCTGCATGGCGCGGCTGCCGATCGCCTCGACCCGCGCCTGCTCGACCGCGTCGTAGACGGCGCGCGCCAGCTTGCCTTCCGGCGCCAGCTTGGTGTGGATGCGCTGATCGTGACAGGCGCGCTTCAGCGCCATGGAATCGCCAATGCCGCGGGTGATGGCGATGTCATTGCGCGAAGCCTTCTTCGGCAACTCGGGCAGCCGGGCTCGGTTGCCGGCCAGCGCCGGCCGGTCCTTGGCAAAGCCGACCTCGAGGTCCTTGTCGCCGGCGACGGCGCGCATACAAACGGTCACCGCGCGCTTGAAGCTGTCGGCTTCAGACCCGTTCTTCGGCTTGTTGCGCGTGTTGTCGCCCGGACCCGCCATCAATCATTCCCTGCGCGATTCAGGCTGAAAGGCCGGAGGCGTTCAGCCACACGCGCTTACCCCAGCACAACGTTGGCCGCACTCTCCGGCAATTCCTCGCCGAAGGCGCGCTGGTAGAATTCGGCGACCACCGAACGCTCCAGCTCGTCGCATTTGTTGAGGAAGGTCAACCGGAACGCCATGCCGACATCGCCGAAGATTTCGGCGTTTTCGGCCCAGGTGATCACGGTGCGCGGGCTCATCACCGTCGACAGATCGCCATTGATGAAGGCCGAGCGCGTCATGTCGGCGACGCGCACCATCTTGTTGACGATGTCTTTGCCCTTGTTGTCGCGATAGTGCTTGGCCTTAGCCAGCACGATGTTCACCTCATTATCGTGCGGCAGGTAGTTCAGTGTGGTGACGATCGACCAGCGATCCATCTGCGCCTGGTTGATCTGCTGCGTGCCGTGATAGAGGCCGGTGGTGTCGCCCAGACCAACCGTGTTGGCGGTGGCAAACAGCCGGAACGCCGGATGCGGACGGATGACGCGGCTCTGGTCGAGCAGCGTCAGGCGCCCCGACGATTCCAGCACGCGCTGGATGACGAACATCACGTCCGGGCGGCCGGCATCGTATTCGTCGAAGCAGAGCGCGACATTGTGCTGGTAGGCCCAGGGCAGGATGCCATCGCGGAATTCGGTGATCTGCAGGCCTTCCTTGACGACGATGGCGTCCTTGCCGACGAGGTCGATACGGCTGACATGGCTGTCGAGGTTGACGCGCACGCAGGGCCAGTTGAGGCGCGCCGCGACCTGTTCGATATGGGTCGACTTGCCGGTGCCGTGATAGCCCGAGACCATGACGCGACGGTTGTAGGCAAAGCCGGCGAGGATCGCCAGCGTCGTCGCCCTGTCGAACAGATAGTCCGGATCGATGTCCGGCACGTGCTCGGTCGCCACCGAATAGGCGGGAACCACCATCTTGGAGTCGAAGCCGAATTTCTCCTTCACCGACGCCGTCGTGTCGGGCAGGTTGGCGATGTCGCGATCGACCTTGTTCATCTCTATCAACGTCTCCACGGGCGAAACGCCGCGTTTCGCCGGCAATCGATTTTGTTCGGGGGCGGTCTTAGAGCCTTTTCCAACCTTATGAAAGTTGGAAAACGACACGGACCGAAAGGTCGCTCAGCACAATCCTGCCTGCTTGAGCACGCGATAGGCCTGCAGCACATCGCGGAACCGGTCTTCCGAACCTCTATCGCCGCCATTCGCATCCGGATGATGGCGCTTTACGAGTTCCTTATAGCGCGCCTTGATGTCCTGACCAGTCGCCTTTGTATCAAGGCCAAGCGTTTCCAGCGCCTTGGCCTCAAGCGGCTTGGCTTTGCGCTCGCGCGGCTCCCGCGCTCCCCCGGTGAACAGGTTGAAGGGATCGCGCATGCGATTGTGGTAGCCGGCGCGACCCGAACGCTGCTGCGCGAAATCCGGCGCCGAGCGCATGCCGCCGCCATTGGCGCCCATGCGCCATGTCGGCCGGTGGCCGGTCATCGCCTCTTTCTGGAAACGAGCGATCTCGGTGTCCGACACGCCGGAGAAGTAATTGAAACCCTTGTTGTATTCGCGCACATGGTCGAAGCAGAAGTGGAAATACTCGCCCTCCTTCAGCCGCCCCACCGGGGCGCGATGCGTGCCGGCCTCGCTGCAGCCATCCCACTGGCAGATCGGCGAGCGCGACTTCAGCTCGGCGTCCTTCTCCGGCCGAACCCGAATTTTCTCGAAATATTTGGGATACGCTTTCATCTCACCCATTTATGGGCTGTTCGCACGTGCGAAACAAGAATTGACATTTCGCCGATGATCGCCCTAACCGCTGAATCGCGGCTTAAAGGCGGTCGAAAACATAGATTTTGCGGCTGTGCCGCAGATGTGGGGAGGGAAAGCCCGGATGTCCATACAGTCGACGATGGAAGATAAGCTGAAAGCGGCGTTTTCGCCCGAGCGGCTCGTCATCATCAATGAAAGCCACCTTCACGCCGGCCATCATCACCACGGCTCCGACCACCACGGCGCCTATGACGGCACCGGCGAGACGCATTTTCGCGTCCGCATCGTCTCCCCGACTTTCACTGGAATGGGCCGCATCGAGCGCCACCGCGCCGTCAACGAATTGCTGGCCGACGAACTGAAAGCCGGCGTGCATGCGCTGGCGATCGAGCCGGCGGCGCCGGGCGAAAAGACGCGCTGGTAGTCAGCTGACCGACGCCTTCAAAAACGCCATCACGGCGGCGGTGAGCGCGTCGCCGTCTTCGCCGAAGTCGCGGTTGATCGACATGTGCGTATAGGCGCTGCCATCGAACAGCGTGACATTGGTGCCGGTGGCACGCAGGCGCTCGGCGAAGGCTTTCGACTCCTCGCCGCGACCCGAGGCGCGCGAATAGGCGATGAAGGTCGGCGGATGCTTCTTGCCGTCGACATAGCTCGCCGGCGACAAGGCAGCCCATTGTGACGGATCGGAAAAGACGCGGGCATAGGCCCGCACCATGCCGCCATTCCTGGAGAGCGCGGCCAGATCATAGGCCCTGGTGTCGTCGAGGATGAGCGCCGCGACGCCAGGCAGCCCGCCGCGCATGCCGGTCAACGCGATCAGATGACAGCCGGCCGAGTGACCCATGCCGACAATGCGGTTCGGGTCGCCGCCGTGCTGGGCAATGTTGGCATGCACATAAGCATAGGCTCTCTCGACATCGCTGGCCTGGGTGGCGACGTCTGCCTCCGGCAGCATGCGGTAGTCGATCGAAACGAACACGAAGCCATTGGCGAGCAGGAAAGCCGGCTTGGCGCCGACCTGGCTGCGCTTGCCGAGCCGCCACGCGCCACCATGGACGAAGAACACCACCGGCAGGTTTTTAGCGCCGTCGGCTGCATAGACGTCAAGCTTGGCCGGACCGTAATCGAGGGTTTGCGGTGCTGGCTGCCCCGAACGCCCGGCGGCTGACGCACCCGCCGGCAACAGCGCCGCCAGGGATGCCATGATGAAGCCGCGTCGATCGATCATCGTGCCTCCGGTCAGGTGCGGCGGCGGCGCGCGGACGCTCGCCATGCACTTCAGTTAAGGATCAATGCTTCAGTAAAGGTCAATAATGACAACTTATCGGTGCGAAACCGGATCTCGCTCTTGAAGCTTTGTCGGCAATCCACCACGTTCTTCTCAGGCGGGCATTTTTCGGCCATGTCGGGTGTGCCCAAAGGTCGATGCTGGAAAGCATCGCGTTCTCCTTCACATGAAGGGAACCACAATGCTTTCCGGTAGTTGAACGAGCGATGAGCCGATTGGCAGCCTATCGGCTCCGAGGCAGAGTATCATGCGCGAGAATCAATCAGACATCTTCGATCTGTTTTCGGAGATTTATTCCGACGCGGCCCAGGAGGAGATCAGCCTTCAGCAATATCTGCTGGCCTGCCGCGAGGACAAATCCATGTATGCCTCGGCCCCGGAACGCATGGTCGAGGCAATCGGCGAGCCGAACCTGGTCGATACCAGCAAGGACGAGCGGCTCGGCCGCATTTTCTCCAACCGCACCGTCAAGGTGTATCCCTCCTTTTCCGATTTCTACGGAATGGAAGACACGATCGAGCGCATTGCGGGGTATTTCCGCTACGCCTCGCAAGGCCTCGAGGAGCGCAAGCAGATCCTTTATCTCCTAGGCCCGGTCGGCGGCGGTAAATCCTCGCTCGCCGAACGGCTGAAGAAGCTGATGGAACAGCGCCCGATCTACACGCTCAAGGTCGGCAACCAGATAAGCCCGATCTTCGAATCGCCGCTCGGCCTTTTCAATCCCGACCGCATGGGCGATTTGCTGGAAGACAAATACGGCATAGCCCGCCGCCGCCTGAACGGACTGATCTCGCCCTGGGCAGCCAAGCGCTTGGACGAACTGTCCGGTGACATTTCCAAATTCAGCGTCGTCAAGCTGTCGCCGTCACGGCTGCGCCAAATCTCCATCGCCAAGACGGAGCCCGGCGACGAGAACAATCAGGACGTCTCGGCCCTGGTCGGCAAGGTCGACATCAGGCAACTGGAGAACTTCAGCCAGTCCGACCCTGATGCCTATTCCTACAGCGGCGGCCTGAACCGGACGACGCAGGGCCTGCTCGAATTCGTCGAGATGTTCAAGGCGCCCATCAAGGTCCTGCACCCGTTGCTGACGGCGACCCAGGAAGGCAGCTACAACGGCACCGAGAATTTCGGTGCCTTCCCCTACCAGGGCATCGTCGTTGCCCACTCCAACGAATCGGAATGGCAGCAGTTCAAGAACAACAAGAACAATGAGGCCTTCCTCGACCGCATTCTCGTGGTCAAGGTTCCCTATTGCCTCCGTATCACCGAAGAAAGGCATATCTACGAGAAGCTGCTGCGTGAAAGTGAACTGGCGAACAGCCCCTGCGCGCCAGAGGTGTTGGACATTCTCAGCCGCTTCACCGTGTCGACCCGACTTGCCAAGCACGACAATTCGCCGCTCTACACCAAGATGCGCGTCTATGACGGCGAAAACCTCAAGGAGGTCGACCCGAAGGCCAAGTCGGTCCAGGAATATCGCGATGCCGCCGGCGTCGACGAAGGCATGAACGGGGTCAGCACGCGTTTCGCCTTCAAGATCCTGTCCCAGACCTTCAACTACGACACCAAGGAGGTCGCCGCCGATCCGGTGCACCTGATGTACATCCTCGAGGAGGCGATCAAGCGCGAGCAGTTCCCGAAGGAGACGGAGGCCGCCTATCTCGAGTTCATCAAGTCGGAGCTGGCAACGCGCTACGCTGAATTCATCGGCCATGAAATCCAGAAGGCTTATCTGGAATCCTACAGCGAATACGGCCAGAACCTCTTCGACCGCTACATCGCCTACGCCGATGCCTGGATCGAGGATCAGGACTACAAGGACCCCGATACAGGGCAGATTCTCAACCGCGAGGTTCTGGACAAGGAATTGTCGCAGGTCGAGAAGCCAGCTGGCATCGCCAACCCCAAGGACTTCCGCAACGAAGTGGTCAAGTTCACCTTGCGCGCCCGGGCGCGCAACCATGGCCGCAACCCATCGTGGACGAGTTATGAAAAGCTTCGCGAGGTCATCGAGAAGCGCATGTTCGGCCAGGTCGAGGATCTGCTGCCGGTGATCAGCTTCGGCTCCAAGCAGGACAGCGTCACTGAGAAACGGCACAACGAATTCGTGCAGCGCATGGTCGAGCGCGGTTACACCCAGCGGCAGGTACGCCGGCTGGTCGACTGGTACATGCGCGTGAACAAGGCGGGCTGAGCAAGGCCCGAACGGTTCCATGCCGATCTTCATCGACCGTCGCCTGAATCCGAAAGACAAGAGCCTGGGCAATCGTCAGCGCTTCCTCCGGCGCGCTCGCGAAGAACTCAAGCGCAGCATCCGTGACCATGTCCGGGCGGGCCGCATCGCCGAGATCGATCGTGAGCATGCCGTGCCTATGCCTCGCAAAGACACCAGCGAACCAACCTTCGGCGATGACAAGCAAAGCGGTCGGCGCCAGCACATCCTGCCCGGCAACAGGACGTTCAGCTCCGGTGACCTTATCCCCAAGCCTGGTGGCGGGGGAGGCTATGCATCGGCGCCGGGAACCACCGAATCCGAAGACGACTTTCGCTTCGTGCTGTCGCGCGAGGAAGTGCTCGACCTTTTCTTCGAAGATCTCGAACTGCCCGACCTGGTCAAACTCAATCTCAAGCAGATATCGAGCTTTAAGCCAAGACGGGCAGGTTTCACTGCAAGCGGAGCGCCGACCAACATCAATGTCGGACGCACGATGCGAAACAGCCACGGGCGGCGCATCGCGCTGCGGCGCCCCAAACAAGCAGAGCTCGACGCAATCGCCCGACAGATTGCTGAGCTGGAAGCGAAGCCTGCAGGCCCAGCAGCGCGCGAACGCATTGCCCCCCTGCGCGAGGCGCTTGACCGGCTCGAGCGTCGGCGCAAGCGAATTGCCTATGTCGATCCGGTCGACATCCGTTTCAATCGGTTCGATCCCCAGCCTGTGCCCAATGCGAACGCGGTCATGTTCTGCCTGATGGATGTCTCGGGATCGATGGGAGAGCGCGAAAAGGATCTGGCCAAACGCTTCTTTGTGCTGCTGCATCTGTTCCTGACACGGCGCTACGAACGCACCGACATCGTCTTCATTCGCCACACCCACGAGGCCAAAGAGGTGGACGAACATGCCTTCTTCTATCATACCGAAAGCGGCGGCACCGTCGTCTCCACAGCGCTGGAGGAAATGCACCGCATCATCGAGCAGCGCTATCCGGTCGCCGAATGGAACATCTACGCCGCTCAAGCCTCCGACGGCGACAACTTCGCCACCGACTCCGAGCGCTGCATAGAACTGCTCGACCGCAAGCTCATGCGGCTTTGCCAATATTTCGCCTATGTGGAGATCATCGACGAGCGGGAAAGCCACATTTTCGGTTCGACCGAGAACGGGACATCGCTCTGGCGCGCCTATAACGCCGTCGATGGGAAATGGCCGAACTTCCAGATGAGGCGCATTGCCGCCCCGGCCGATATTTATCCGGTCTTTCGCCAGCTCTTCGCCAGGCAGCCTGATCTGCGCAAGAGCGCGTGAGGGATTCCGGCAATGGTCAGTCAGGCGCGCAAATCCGAACTGTTGTTTTCAGGGTCGGACTGGAATTTTGCGAAATTGTCGCGAGTCTATGACGAGATCGAGGCGCTCGGCCGGGAAGAGCTTGGCCTCGACATCTATCCGGTGCAGATGGAGGTCATCTCGTCCGAGCAGATGCTCGACGCCTATTCATCGGTCGGCATGCCGCTGATGTATCGGCATTGGTCATTCGGCAAACGTTTTCTCTACGACGAACTTCTCTACCGCAAGGGCGCTCGCGGTTTGGCCTACGAACTGGTCATCAATTCCAATCCCTGTATCGTCTATCTGATGGAAGAGAACACCATGGCCTTGCAGGCTTTGGTGACCGCCCATGCCGCGCTTGGCCACAACCATTTCTTCAAAAACAATCACCTTTTCCGGCAATGGACAGATGCCGGCGGCATCCTGAGCTATCTCGATTTTGCCAAGAGCTATATAGCTCGATGCGAGGAACGGCATGGTCTGGCCGCGGTGGAGGCGATCCTGGACTCCGCGCACGCGCTGATGGAGCAAGGCGTGTTCCGTTATCGTCGGCCGCCGAAACTGACGTCCGAGCAGCAGCGCGAAGGGCTTCGAGAGCGCCTCGAATACGAGGAGCGTTCCTACAACGATTTGTGGCGAACCCTGCCGCCTTCGCTAGAGAGCGGCAACACAGAAACAAGCAGCGGCGGCGAGGCGGAGCGGAAGAAATCGCTCAACCTGCCGGAGGAAAACCTGCTCTATTTCCTCGAGAAGAACAGCCTCGTCCTTGAACCCTGGCAACGAGAGGTCATCCGGATCGTTCGCATCATTGCGCAATATTTTTATCCGCAGCGGCAAACCCAGGTGATGAACGAAGGTTGCGCCACTTTCGTGCATTATACGCTGATGAACACGCTTTTCGACCGTGGCCGCCTCAGCGAGGGCGCGATGCTCGAGATCTTGCGCAGCCACTCCAACGTCATCTTCCAGCCGGCCTATGACGACCCACGCTTTTCCGGCATCAATCCCTATGCGCTGGGTCTCGACATGATGCAGGATATCCAGCGCATTTCGACCGCGCCGACTGCCGAGGACCGCGACTGGTTCCCCGACATTGCCGGCCGTGGCGGCTGGCGCGATACCCTGCTCGATGCCTGGGCCAACCACCGCGACGAATCCTTCATCCGCCAGTATCTGAGCCCGACCCTGATCCGGAAGTGGCGTCTCTTCGTGCTGGCCGACGGTGCCGACGAGCCGCATTACGAAGTCGCCTCTATCCACAATGAGCGCGGCTATGGCAAGATACGGTCAGCGCTCGCTCAGAGTTACGACGTCGGGGCGAGCCGGCCCGACATCCAGGTGGTTGATGTCGACCTCCTGGGCGACCGGCATCTGCGACTTCAGCACACGGTGAAGGATCGCATCATGCTCGAGGGCGAAAGCCGCGACGCAACCCTGCGCCACATCCGAAACTTGTGGGGCTACGACGTCAGCCTGGCTGCTATCGATGGTGGAACCGGCGCAACGCTCAGCGAACGCTCGACAAAGCAGCTTTGAGTTTCACCAACTGCGGCTCAACCCTCGCCGGCCGGCCTGATTCTCAATCTGGCGATGCGATTCTTGTCGCGCTTCATCACCACAAAACGCTTGCCGTGGAAGGTGAAGGCCTGTTTTTCCTCGGGGATCGACTGGGTCTCGTGGATGACGAGACCGGCGATCGTGGTGGCTTCCTCGTCGGGCAGGTTCCAGTCGAGCGCCCGGTTCAAATCGCGGATCGACACCGTGCCGTCGACAACCACCGAACCGTCGGCCTCTTTCTTGACGCCCTGCATGTCGACATCGTGCTCGTCGGCAATCTCGCCGACGATCTCCTCGATGATGTCTTCCAGCGTTACAAGCCCTTCGACCTCGCCATACTCGTCGACGACGATGGCGAAATGCGCCTTGCGGCGCAGGAAGGCGTTAAGCTGCTCCTGCAAGGTGGTGGTGTCCGGCACGAACCACGGCTTCGATGCGATCTTCATCACATCGATCTGGGAAAAATCGTTGCCGACTTCGTTGAGGGCTCTCAGCAGATCCTTGGCATGCAGCACGCCGACAATGTTGTCGAGCGAGCCCTTCCACAGTGGCATGCGGGTGTGCGGGCTTTGCAGGATCTCACGCACCACGGCTTCCGGCGCATTGTCGGCATTGACCGAGCGCATATTGGTGCGATGGACCATGATGTCGGAGACTTCGAGCTCGGCGAGGTCGAACAGGCCGCCGACGCGGTCGCGATCCTCGCGCACCACCTGGCCGTCGCGGCGGAAATCGTCGACCGCTCCACGCAATTCGTCCTGGGTCGATCGCTGCGGCTCGATGCGCGACAATTCATAGCCGAAGACCGCAAGCAGGCGCTTGCGCAAGATGACGGCCAAAAGGATGAGCACGGCAAGGACGGCAACGACGATCCAGCCGCTGTCGCTGTCCATCTCAGCCGGCTTTCCTGCTGACTGGATGGCTGTCCCTGAGGAACGCCAGCACCTCGGAAGGCGGCACGTCCTTGGCGATGAAAGCCTGGCCGATGCCGTGCGTCAGGATGAAGGTCAGCGCGCCGCGCGACACCTTCTTGTCCTGCGTGATGAAGCCAAGCAGCGCTTCGGCGTCCGGCAATTCGCCAGGGATATCGGACATCCGCCATGGCAGGCCGACAGCGCGAAGATGTGCCTCGACGCGGGTCGCATCGTCCGGGCTCGCCAGATTGAGGCGCGCCGAAAAGCGATGCGCGAGCGCCATGCCAACGGCGACGCCCTCGCCATGGACGAGGCGCGCGCCGTCATACTGCGTTGCAGCTTCCAGCGCATGGCCGAACGTGTGGCCGAGATTGAGCAGCGCGCGGTCGCCGGTCTCGAACTCGTCGCGGGCAACGACATCGGCCTTAGCGCGGCAGGCTTCGGCAATCGCCTCGACTCGCGCCGGGCCGCCGGCGAAGACATCGCGCCAATTCTCTTCCAGCCATGCGAAGAAGGCCGGGCGGTCGATCAGCCCGTATTTGGCAAGCTCGGCATAGCCGGCACGGAATTCGCGGATCGGCAGCGTGTCAAGCACGCCGGTATCAGCCAGCACCAGTCTGGGCTGATGGAAGACGCCGACGAGGTTCTTGCCGCGTGGGCTGTTGATGCCGGTCTTGCCGCCGACGGAGGAATCAACCTGTGCCAGCAGCGAGGTCGGGATCTGCACGAAGTGCATGCCGCGCCGCACGATGCCGGAAGCGAAGCCGGCAAGATCGCCGATGACGCCGCCGCCGAGCGCAATCACGGTGTCGCGACGCTCGAGCCTTGCGGCAATCACGCCGTCGACCACCTCCTCAAGATGAGCGAAGCTTTTCGTTTTCTCGCCGGCAGGCAGCGTGATGACGGCGGATTGGATGCCGCCGCGCTCAAGCCCCGCCTGCAGCGTTTCGAGATGCGCAGCAGCGACATTCTCGTCGGTGACGACGGCCGCGCGCGTGCCGGGAAGGCGGCGCGCGATCTCTTCACCCGACCGCGCCAGCAGTCCGGATCCGATCAGTATGTCATAGGCGCGCTCGCCGAGCCCGACCTCGACCTTCACCGGTTCGCTCACGATTGCACTCCGTCGCCGGTCGCGATCGCGGCGACGCCCAGATGGGCACAAAGCGCGCATACCACCTCGCCGGCGATGACCTCCTTGCGGTCGTCGCGGGTCGGCACCGTCATGTCGGCTGTGGCATAGACCGGATAGCGCTCGCCCATCAGCCGCTCCAGAACCTCGCGCGGATTGGAGTTTTTCAAAAGCGGCCGGTTCGGCTTCTTGGAGACCCGTTCCATCAACAGGTCGAGATCGGCTTTCAGCCATACCGATATGCCATGCGCCGAGATCGCCTCGCGAGTCTGTGCGTTCATGAAGGCGCCGCCACCGGTCGACAGAACCTGCGGACCATTCTCGAGCAAGCGCAGGATCACCCGCTGCTCTAGAGCGCGAAACTCCGGTTCGCCATAACGCTCGAACAGTTCCGGTATCGTCATACGTGAGACGCTTTCGATCTCCTGGTCGCTGTCGGTGAAAGGCAGCGACAGCATCGTCGCCACCTTGCGGCCGATCGCCGTCTTGCCCGCCCCCATCAATCCGACAAAGACGAGCGAGCGGCTGCCGAGCTGTTCAAGCAGCGCCACATGGCCTTCGTCCGGCGGATTTGCTGGCATTGCGTTCATGCGGACCCTCTTTGCGCCGTATCGACATCAAAAGCCTGTTTGCGTCAAGCACGGGGCGAAGGCAGGTCTTTCGTTTGGATTTCGCCACGAGCCCGTTCAGGCGATCGGCTTCGTCCTTGAATTGGTCGGATTGGCGTCCCATAAGGGCACAGGGGTTGGAATCGCAAAACAACAAGACGGGCGAAAAATTGAATGCCGACTTTGTTTCGGTTTGTTGTGACGCTGGCGGTTCTGGCCGGTATTGCTTATGGCGCGATGTTCGCGCTGGCGATGTTCGTCGAGCCCAAGAAGGCGGAAATGAGCGTGCGCATTCCGGCCGACAAGCTCAATCCTAAGAAGAACTGACCAAGAGCTGATCCTGGCCCGATGAACAGCGCCGCCCGAATCGAAGCCTTCCTCGAAATGATGAGCGCCGAGCGGGGAGCGGCCGAAAACACGCTCTCTTCTTACCGCCGCGACCTGGAGGATGCCTCGGAGGCGATCCAAGGCGGGCTGGCGGCGGCCGGATCATCCGATATCCGCGCCTATCTCGACGACATCGCAGCAAGAGGCTTCGCGCCGACCTCGCAGGCGCGCAAACTATCGGCCATCCGCCAGTTCTTCAAATTTCTCTATGCCGAAAACCTGCGCGGCGACGACCCGACCGGCACGCTGGACAGCCCGCGCAAGGGCCGGCCGCTGCCCAAGACGATGAGCGAGGCCGAGACCGGCCGCCTGCTCGACCGGGCGGCGCAAGAAGCGTCGGACTCCGCGCCGGACGGCGACAGGCTGGCGGCCTTGCGCCTGCATGCCCTGGTCGAGGTTTTGTATGCCACGGGCTTGCGCGTATCCGAGCTGGTCGGCCTGCCGGTAACGGTGGCGCTGCGCGATGATCGTTTTTTCATGGTTCGCGGCAAGGGCGACAAAGAGCGCATGGTGCCGCTCTCGACCAAGGCGCGAACCGCCATGCGCGCATGGCTTGCCGCCAGGGCCGAGCGGCCGGCCTTTGCCGAAAGCCCGTTCCTGTTTCCCGTCTCTTCCGACAGCGGTCATCTCTCCCGGCAGGTTTTTGCCCGCGATCTCAAAGGGTTGGCCGCGCGGGCCGGCATAGCTGCCGCAAAAATCTCACCGCACGTGCTGCGCCATGCTTTTGCCAGCCATTTGCTGCAGAACGGCGCCGACCTCAGAGCCGTTCAGCAATTGCTTGGCCATGCCGACATCTCGACGACGCAGATCTATATCCATGTGCTGGAAGAGCGGCTGGTGCGGCTGGTCAACGATCATCATCCGCTTGCCGACTAGGCCTCATATCGCTATGTGAGGGCGACGTTCCACCGCCCGGAGCCTGCGTTTTTGCGGTTCCGCCAGCCACAAGCCTTCCGACGGATCGGTCCGCCCAAGCATGTATAACTACCTCGATTTCGAAAAGCCGGTACAGGATCTGGAGCTTAAGATCCTTGAGCTTAAGAAGCTTGCCGAGAATGGCGAGGCGGTCGATGTGGCGGACGAGATCAGCCGGTTGGAGAAGCGCTCGCGCGATGCGCTGCGCGAGCTCTACAGGGCGCTTACCCCTTGGCAGAAGGTGCAGGTCGCCCGCCATCCCGACCGCCCGCACTGCGTTGATTACATCAAAGGCCTGTTCACCGATTTCACGCCCTTGGCCGGCGACCGCAATTTCGGCGACGACGAGGCAATCGTCGGCGGCTTCGCCCGCTTCCGTGGCGAACCGGTCGCCGTGATCGGCCAGGAGAAGGGTTCCGACACGGCAAGCCGCATCAAGCACAATTTCGGCTCGGTGCGGCCTGAGGGCTACCGCAAGGCGGTGCGCCTGATGGAGCTCGCCGACCGCTTCAACATCCCGTTGCTGACGCTGGTCGACACGGCGGGCGCCTATCCCGGCGTCGGCGCCGAGGAACGCGGCCAGGCCGAGGCCATCGCCCGCTCGACGTCGGCCTGCCTTTCGCTCAAAGTGCCGACGATCTCGGTGGTCATCGGCGAAGGCGGCTCGGGCGGCGCGATCGCCATCGCCACGGCCAACCGCGTCTATATGCTGGAACATGCCATCTACTCGGTGATCTCGCCGGAGGGCGCGGCCTCGATCCTGTGGCGCGACACCACCCGCTCGAAAGACGCAGCGACCAACATGAAGATCACCGCGCAGGATCTTCTGGAAATGAAGATCATCGACGCCATCATCCCCGAGCCGATGGGCGGTGCCCAGCGCGCGCCGGAAACTGTAATAGCCTCGACCGGGGATCTCATCGCCAAGACGATGAAGGATTTCGGCGGCGCCAACATCGATTTCCGCGAGCAGCGCCGCGAGAAGTATCTGGCGATGGGCCGCAGCCTCTGAGGCAGCCAAGCTATTCAACTGTGGCCGGAATTAGCATTTCCGCCACAAAAATGCCGCCGCATTCGGGTCAATGCATCTGACGCGAGGGGTTGGCCCGGACTTGCGGTCGAGGCTTGCGGTAAGGAATTTTCAAGGTTAACGGGCTTACGGTCCGTCAGTGTTCTGCATGGCGCCCGACCACAATGGGCCGCCGGCCCGAGAGAAAAGACATAGCCGTACCGATGTTTGCCAAGCTTGCCCGCACCGGAGTCCTGATCGCCGCCATCGGCGTCGCCGGCTGCAACGATTCGTCGATGAAGGATTTTGCGCCGGAGGCCAACAAGCCGCTGCCCGACAAGATCCTTGCCGACATGCAGGCCAAGGGCATGGTGCGCACCTCTTCGGTGATGGCGCGCATCTTCAAGGAGGAAGGCAAGCTCGAAATCTGGAAGGCCAAGACCAACGGCCGCTATGAGATGGTCGCCAGCTACGACATCTGCAAATGGTCGGGCAAGCTCGGCCCCAAATACACCGAGGGCGACCGCCAGGCGCCGGAAGGTTTTTACACGGTGCGGCCATCGCAGATGAATCCGCGCTCGAACTACCATCTGTCGTTCAACATCGGCTTTCCCAACGCCTATGACCGCGCCAATGGCCGCACGGGTCAGAACCTGATGGTGCACGGCGCCTGTTCGTCGTCGGGCTGCTATTCGATGACCGACGCGCAGATCGAGCAGATCTATGCTTTCGGCCGCGACGCCTTCCAGGGCGGCCAGACCGAATTCCAGATCCAGGCCTTTCCCTTCCGCATGACCGCCGCCAACATGGCGCGCTACCGCAACGACCCGAATTACGAATTCTGGAAGATGCTGAAGGTCGGCTACGACAATTTCGAGATCACCAAGGTGCCGCCGAAGGTCGACGTCTGCGAGAAGCGCTACGTCTTCAACCAGGTGGCGCCCGAGGGCACGACCTTCGACCCGACCGGCCCCTGCCCGGCGATGACGCAGCCGGATTCGCTGAAATCGGCCTATGCCAATTACGAGAAGAGCTACGAGGCGGCCTTCAATTCGGCCGTGAACTCCAGCACGCCGCCGCCGAAGCCGACCATTGCCGGCGTCAAGGAAGCCAGCATCGTTTCAGACTGGTCGAAGCGCCGCGCCCGTGGCGAGCGCGTGCCGATCGAGCCGCCGTCGATGAATGCCGACGGTTCGGTGACCGAGACGACGCGCATGGGCCGCATCGATTCGCCTGCCGGCCGCAAGATGGCGGCGCTCGACGCCGAGAAGGAAGCCAAGCGCAAGGCCGAGGAGCAGCGCGTGGCGGCGATCGAGGCGGCCAAGGCCGCCAAGCAAGCGGCCAAGGCGCAGGCGCTGGCCGAAAAGGAAGCCGCCAAGCAGGCGGCCCAGCAACCGGTGGTCACGGCCGGCGTCGAAACTGCCCAGCCGGCGGCCGAAACGCAGCAGGCGGCGGACGCCGACCAGGGCACCGTCTCGAAGCTGAAGAAGAAGCTGCTCGGCATGTTCGGCGGCTGAGACTTCAACTTGGCCAAGCAGCCTGCGACCTACGATCTCAAGGGCCTGAACTGCCCGCTGCCGGTGCTGAAGGCCCGCAAGCGACTGGCCACGATGCGGCCAGGCAGCCGGCTGTGGCTCGAGACCACCGATCCGCTGGCGGTCATCGACATTCCCGCTTTCTGCGCCGATGCCGGCCATCAATTGGTCGAGACGGCCGCGATTATCGGCGGCCATCGCTTCTTGGTCGAACGCGGCAGCGCCGCCTGAAGCTGACTGCTTTCGGTCTATAGCCCAGCGATCGCCAACGGATTGGCTTCAAGCGCTGCCCGGTCAGGCGTGTCGATCGACGGCTTGTTAGTGAAAGCCGCGAACAGACGCTGGATGTAATCCTGCGGCATGTCTAGCGTGATCAGCACCAGCCTGGTGCCGCGCTGGCCGTCCGGCCAGGCCGGCAGCCTTGCCGGCGGATGCAGGATTTTCTGTACGCCATGGATGACCAGCGGCCGCGACGGATCCTCCATGAGTTCGATGACGCCCTTCATGCGCAGCAGCTTCTCGCCATGGGTGGAGCGCAGGAGATCGAGGAACATCTCGATCGCCGCGAATGGCACCGGGCCGTCATGAATAAGCGAATGCGAGCGCACGCGGGCATCGTGGCGATGGTGATCGTGATGGTGGTGGTCGTCGTGGTGATGATCGTGACCATCGTCATGATGATGGTGATCATGGTAATGATCTTGATCATGCGCCGCCTCTTCGCCCAGCCAGCGCCGCACGTCGGCGCTCTTGGTTTCAGGGTTGTAGAGCCCGCAATTGAACAGGGACGCCGCGCCGGCATCGGCAACATCGAGAACCACGGCGCCGGGGTTGATCTGCTTCAGTCGCGCCCGCAAGACCTCGACATCGCCCGCGGTGGCAAGCTCGGTCTTGGTCAGCACGATGCGGTCGGCGACCGCCGCCTGTTTCACAGCCTCGACATGGGCGTCGAGCGTGGCTGCGCCATTGACGGCGTCGACCAGCGTGATGACGCCGTCGAGCCGGAAGGCCTGGACCAGCGCCGGATGCGCCATGATCGACTGCAGCACTGGCGCCGGATCGGCCAGGCCGGTGGTTTCGACCACAACCCGCGCCAGTTTCTCGATGCGGCCGGTCTGCAGCCGGTCGACAAGGTCGGCCAGCGTGTCGACCAGGTCGCCGCGCACCGTGCAGCACAGGCAGCCGTCGGAAAGCTGGATGATGCCGTCAGAGGCCTGCTCGACCAGAAGGTGGTCGATCGCCACCTCGCCGAACTCGTTGATGATCACCGCCGTGTCGGTCAGCTGCGGATCTTTGAGCAGACGGTTGAGCAGCGTCGTCTTGCCGGCGCCGAGGAAGCCGGTGAGCACCGAGACGGGTATCGGAAAGCCGGTCATCAGGATTGTCCTTGGTAGAGCATGAACTTTTCCGAACCGTAGGTCAGCGAAGCAAAAAACGGTTCCCATTTTTCGGGATCAGGCTCTTCAGTTCGCCGCCTTGGCAGGCTGATCGCCCTGCGCGGCGGCAGCGGCGGCGGCCAACGGCTCGGCGCCGGCCGGCGCGGGCTTGTCGGGGCGCCAGCTCGGCAGCGGCACGTCGGTGTAGTTCTGGTTGGTCTGATCGACAAAAGCCTTGGGCGCCGGCCCGGTAGCGCCACCGAGCCCGACCGCGATCAGAGTCGGATGGTCGAGTTTCACCTGGTAGGGCGATTTCGGCACGTCCTTGGCGGCAACTTCTGGTGCCGCCTCGGACTGCTCTTCCGGCGCCTTCTTCTTGCAGATCTCGTCATGCATGTCGTTGGGCGACAGCGTGTCGCCATAGGGCTTGAGCGCGGCCAGCGTGGTCGAACCCGCCGCCGGCTTGTCAAAACCCTGATCGAGCAGCTTTGCCGCCGCCTCGGCACGGCTGACTGCGGATTTCTCGCCAAGCACCACGGCAACCAGGGTGCGGCCGTTGCGCGTCGCCGAGCCGATCATGTTGAAGCCCGACGAGCAGACGAAGCCGGTCTTCATGCCGTCGGCGCCGGGATAGCGGCCAATCAGCAGATTGTAGTTGGAGATCGCCTTCTTGCCGACGGCAAGGCCTTCGATCGAGAACCATGGCGCGTATTGCGGGAAATCGTTGCGCAGCGCGGTCACCAGCACCGCGAGGTCACGCGCGGTCGTGTACTGCTCGGGCGAATAGAGACCGTTCGGATTGACGAAATGCGTGCCGACCATGCCGAGCCTGGCGGCCTCGGCGTTCATGCGGTCGGCGAAGGCTGCCTGCGATCCGCCGACATTCTCGCCCACCGCCATGGCGATGTCGTTGGCCGATTTGACCAGCATCATCTTCAACGCATTGTCGAGCCGCATCACCGAGCCCGGCTTGAAGCCCATCTTGCTCGGCGGCTCGCCGGCCGAATGTTTCGTCACCTTGATCGGCGAATTGAGCGCCACCTCGCCCGCCTGGATCGCCCGGAAGGTGACATAGGCGGTCATCAGCTTGCTCAGCGAAGCCGGATACCAGCGCTTGAAGGCGTCCTGATGCTCGAGCACATTGCCGCTCTTCAGGTCGAACAGGACCACCGGATTGGCGCGTGCTGCACCAACGAACGCCGGAAGCGCCACCGCGCCCGCCAGCAATAGGTTGAGGAAATGCCGTTGCCGCATGATCAAATCCGAAATCGCCTCTTGCCGTAGTCGCCGCTGGCTCCGTAAGATTTCGTTACACAACCGCCAGCACAATGCGAACCGACCCTCGACCCCGGACCGCATTTGCGGTGCTATTTATGCTATGTGACGTCAAAATGGCAAAGAGCCAGACAATCACAATTGCTGAGCAGCGGACCTGAACCGCGGCCCCAACTAGGAAATGGACCTTCAGATGCCGATTTTGAACCGCGCCGCGGAGATGCAGGAAGAAGTTGCCGGCTGGCGCCGCCATCTGCACCAGACGCCGGAACTGAACTTCGATGTCTTCCAGACCGCCGACTTCGTCGCCGAGAAGCTGAAGGCTTTCGGCTGCGACGAGGTGGTGAGAGGGCTCGGCAAGACTGGCATCGTCGGCGTCATCCGCGGCCGCAAGGGCGACGGCCCGACCATCGGCCTGCGCGCCGACATGGACGCGCTGCCGATCGAGGAGATCACCGGCAAGCCCTGGTCCTCGACCGTGTCCGGCAAGATGCATGCCTGCGGCCATGACGGCCATACGGCAATGTTGCTCGGTGCGGCCAAATATCTCGCCGAGACGCGCAATTTCGCCGGCACCGTGGCGGTGATCTTCCAGCCGGCGGAGGAAGGCGGCGGCGGCGGCAACGAAATGGTCAAGGACGGCATGATGGAACGCTTCGGCATCGCCAAAGTGTTCGGCATGCACAATATGCCGGGGCTGCCGGTCGGCCAGTTCGCCATCAAGCCCGGCCCGATCATGGCCGCGACCGCCGAATTCACCATCACCGTCAAAGGCCGCGGCGGCCATGCGGCGATGCCGCACGGCACGATCGACCCGATCGTCATCACCAGCCATCTGGTCGTCGCCTTGCAGACCATTGCCTCGCGCAGCACCGACCCGGTCGAGGCCGTGGTGGTGTCGGTGACCAAGTTCCATGCCGGCGACGCCTATAACGTCATCCCCGAAAGCGCCCAGATCGCCGGCACCGTGCGCACGCTGAAGAAGGAAGTGGCCAAGAAATCGGAAGAGCGCATCCGCGCCATCTGCGCCGGCGTCGCCACCGCCTTCGGCGCCATGATCGAGGTCGACTACGACGCCAACTATCCGGTCACCTTCAACCACGCCGAAGAAACCGTCTTTGCCGGCGACATCGCCGCCAATGTGGCTGGCGACAGCCATGTCCACCGCGCCATCCAGCCAGTGATGGGCGGTGAGGATTTCTCCTACATGCTCGAAGCCCGCCCCGGCGCCTTCATCTTCATCGGCAATGGCGACTCGGCCGGCCTGCACCACCCAGCCTACGACTTCAACGACGAGGTCATCCCGCACGGCATGAGCTACTGGGTGAAGCTGGCCGAAACGGCCCTGGCGGCCTGACGATCCGGCGGTTGAAGGCGGCGCGTTGCCGCTTGCGGTCGGGCCGTTTGCCTCGACTGGGCGAGCGCCGCGGGCGACAGGAAGCCTCTGTCGCATACCTCTTGGCGAACCGGCCCAAAGCGTTTATGTGTCGGGCCGCGTGGTCCCGTAGCTCAGTAGGATAGAGCGGCAGATTCCTAATCTGTAGGTCACAGGTTCGATTCCTGTCGGGATCACCATAGAAATCAAATACTTATCGAACTTGCAGACCTTCAAACTTTGGGCACGCGTGCTTGAGGAAGAAACCGCTCGATTCTCCTCTGCTATTCCAGAGCCTTATGCGCCATTGGCCTCGTCAACACGAAGCCTAGCCATTCCGCAAATTGCTCCGCGTCTCGCGCGTAGCTGGTCTGCCTGCGCCTGACAATGCGCCGATTTATGAGAAGATAGCTCCCGGCGCCTTCATCGCGCTAGTGCGACCTTTCTGGGCAACGATTGCTAGCAAAGTCAGAGCCGATCACGCGTTCGTTGGAATGTGTTGTGCGAAAATTCCTTGCTCTGGCGCGGCACGCTTGAAAGAGTTCCCCCACTTGCTCTCGTTGCCGCCACATCAAGGAAAGATCCATGAGCATCATGTTGCTCGCAACGGCTCCCACCGCGCTCGTCTCCATCCCTCTGTCGAGCGCCGCTTGTGCTCATGCCAAACTCGAAGCCGCTCAGCTGCCGATTGGCGGCACTGTCGAGGACGCTCCGACGGAGCTAGACCTCAAGTTCAGGGAGGAGCTTAATCTGACGACGCCATGCTTGTCGATCATGCGTGGTGTGACTAGTGCTTGACCGGGAGATTGGAGCGGCCGAGAAACCGAAACTTAGCCAGGCCGATGTCCTTAAGCCCGGTCGTGTCTTCGGCTGTCTCTCGGCCGGCTGGTTTGTTCTGATATCTATGCCAACGGCGGTCCAGGCTCACATAATTCAGTCTGGGACAGGAGGGTTCGGTAGCGGGTTCGAGCACCCGTTGACCGGTCTCGATCACTTTCTGGCAATGTTCGCCGTCGGCTTGTGGGGTGCTCAGATCGGCGGACGATCAATCTGGACGCTGCCGGTCGCCTTTCCGCTGATAATGGTTCTCGGCGGCATCGCCGGCATTGCCGGGATTCCGTTGCCCGGCGTGGAAATCGGCATCGCGCTCTCGATCATCGCCTTAGGGCTGGCCATTGCATGCGCCTGGCAACCGGCGGAATGGATGGCCTTGCTGCTGATTGCGGTGTTTGCGATCTGTCATGGACATGCCCATGGCGCGGAGCTTCCTAACGCAGCCGACCCGGCCGACTACGCGATCGGGTTTGTCATCGCCACTGGCTTGATCCATCTTCTTGGCATTGGGGTCGGGCTTGTTTTGGGCAAGCCGTTCGGCGGACGGCTATCGCAAGCGCTGGGCGGGCTGATCGCGGTGGGAGGAGTCTATTTCCTTGTTGCCTGAGAAAGGCATCGAGCGAGCAACCCGAGGGGCCCTGCGCTGGTCCGGCCCCCTGCTTGGGTTTCTCGGGATTGCCGCGATCTGCGTTCTCGTATTGGAAACGCGATCCGAGCGGTCTTTGACGACATGGTGGATCCTCAATAGTGGCCTTTCCGCCGACCGGGTCGTGCCGCTTGCCGGTCTGGGTGTAGCGATTGCTCTGGCACACGGACGCCACGTCGCTGTTGCGCTGGCAACATTTCTCCTAGGCGTCGTGCTCGGTATCAGCTTTCGGGATTGGTATCTCTCGCTCATGGCGGACGTGCCCGGCGTGACAAAGCATCTTTTTCTGACCGGGCCGGTCTCGGCGCTTGCTGCCGGCCTGCCCTTGATCCTGCCGGCGCGCGTAAGACCATGGATTCTTCCCGTTGCCGCCATGTTGATCGGCGCGATGCTCGGTGTCGCCACAACGCTGACCGACCCCACTTTGCATGATCCCGCAATTCCGATGATCGCCATTCTTATCGCCCTGTGGATCGTGGCTGCCATTGGTCTCAGCGGGCACGCCTTCTGGCATGGCTGGTTTCCGATTGCCGCGCGCATCCTTGGTAGCTGGCTGATCGCGATTGGCCTTCTTCTTGGAGGTGCCGCAATTGGCGCTAGATCTCCGGTGCCTGCGCCACTGCCTCCTCCGCCGCCACCGTTGACCGAAGGCAGAGCAAACCGACTTGGAACACCATTTCCGGGAGTCATGCGGCAAGGCGAGCGTTCACGGAACGCCTTACGACCTCCCCTTCCGTAAAAATCTCGAGTTCTTCAAGGAACCTTGGTCGGCTCGGCCAGGCATTTCTCACACAGCCCGCTGAGAGGGCGGGCCAAAGAGAAAACCCCTACCAAATGGTATAGCCGCAATCCACAACCACCACCGTACCCGTCATGGCGCTGGCTGCGTCCGAGGCGAGGAAGAGGATCGGTGCGGCGATCTCGTCTGGACCGGCGACGCGCCGCATCGGGGTCATGTCCATCCAGATCGGCATCAGCGTGTCGTCGGTGAAGCCGCCGCGCGACATGACCGTATCGACATAGGTCGGCGCCACGCAGTTGACCCGCACCCCGCGCTCGGCCCATTCGCCGGCCAGCGAGCGCGTCATGTGATGCACGGCGGCCTTGGCGGCGTTGTAATGCGCCTGGCGCTGCGGCTTGTTGGAGATCAGGCCGGACATCGAGCCCAGCGTCACGATCGAGCCGCGGCCGCGCTCGAGCATGGGTCTGGCAAACTCGCGGCACGACCAATAGGCGCCGTTCAGGTCGACATCGACCACCTTCAGCCACACCTCGTCGCTCATCGCCTCGCCGGGTGTGTCCGGCCAGGCAATGCCGGCATTGGCGATCAGGATATCGACGGCGCCATGGCGCTCATTGGCGATCCGCGCGGCCGCCGCCACGGCTTTGGAATCGGTGACATCGAGCTGTATCGCATCGACCTCATAGCCCTTCCGCTTCAGCTCGTCGCGTCCCGCCGCCAGCACCTTGCCGTCGAGATCGGATATGATGACCTTGGCGCCGGCTTCGGCCAGCGCTTCGGCCGTCGACAGGCCGATGCCGCGACCGCCTCCGGTGATAAAGGCGGTTTTTCCGTCGAGGCGGAAGCGTTCGAGATACATCGATAAGTCCTTCAGGCGTGTTGCAGGTTCGGGTCGGCGGCAGTGTGCCGGGTCCGCCCCAGGATAAGCCGGCGGTGAACTGTCGCCGAGGCCAAGCGTCGGTGCCGGTCTGTCGTGATAGGGAGACGCGCAGGCGACAAAAGTCCAGCGTCCTTTGCCCCAGCGACGGGACAACCGGATGCGCCGGGCAGCCCTGGTCAGCCCGGGATAATTTCGTAGTAAAGGATCTGGGCATCGCCGAGGGACGACCTCCGCCCTGGTGAGATGAAGCCGGCGCCGAAGAGGAGAATATCTTCGCGGCGTACGAATACTTCCTGGCCGGGTCCCATCGATACAAATGTGCCCGATGAGCTTCGCTCGACAAGCCGGGCCTTGCCATTCGAGATACTGAAGGTCGCGTGGTGCCTCGAGACCCAGGGCCGCTGGACGACGATATCGCATTCCGGAGATCGGCCGATGGTCACCAATTCGTTGTTTCGGCAGGATCGCGACTGATCTCCATAGCGGATGACCAGATTGATCTGCCGCGGCGGGATGGAGCGCCTATCGGCAATGCCGCCCTGGCGGGCGATCTGCGTACTGACGGCCCCGTCGTCGCTCCACAAAGTGTAGACGTCGAACAGTTCTTGCTTCCCCTTCAGGGCCATTTTGTCGATGAGCCGCAAGGCACTGCGGCTGTCTGCGGAAAGCGCTTCGAAGAAGCTTTGGCTGATCAGCACCTCCCCGGGGTTGGCAGTGGTCGACAACCTTGCGGTGACATTGACGACATCACCGAACACCGCGCCGCGGGCACGAATGACCGCCCCGAAATGCAACCCGATGCGGGCGCTCAACGCTCCGTCCGTCAGTTGGTGGCTGATTTGGCAGACGGCCCTCAGCGCCGCCTCCGGGCTCTCGAACAGGCTGAGTACGTCATCGCCTTTCGAGTGAATGAAATCGCCGCCATGCTGGGCGGCGATCTCGCGTATCGCGTCCAGGCAACCCGAAACCTGCCGCAGGGCGGCATCGTCACCGATGTTCTCATAGAGAGGCACGCTACCAACGACGTCAGCCAAGAGGACTGCGGTTAGAAGTCTTTCCTGATCCATCGACTCGTGTCCGCCCGGAAAACGCGGCGTGTATAACATACCAAAGTCGACCTTGACTTATCACTTGTGCGCCAACGGGCCGGGGCAGCTGCCTTGTTGCTATTCTCTTGGGCGGACAGGCATCCGCCTTCCCGCCAAAGGGGTTATCGGCCTCAAAATAGCGACGATAACGAGGTTTCGTTTCCCTAGCCCGGGCTGCCGGCCGCCGGATTGGCGATGACGGCGGCCCGGAAGCGGGCGACGAAATCGTCGAGCGCCTGCCGGTCGGCATCCGAGATCGCCCAGTAGGAAAAGGCGTCGTCGGTCCAGTGTACCAGGAAGAAGCCGCCGGCTGAGAGGTCGTCCGCCACCGGCATTGACTTGGCCTCGTTCTGGCGCGGTGCCGCGACAAGCGTGATCAGGTGCTCGTGATGGCGATAGACCAGCGCCGGCATCGGCTTGTCGCCGATGACTTCGACGCGACCGCCGACCAGCGCATAGCCATCCTTGGCCATGTCGGGGGCAGCGGGCGAGACGCCGAGACGACCGTCGAGCCATGGCTTCACCGTGTGGCGGTCGGACGACACGATGTCGACCGGGGTTGCGGCGAGCAGGCTGCGGCGATGACCGTTGGCGACGGCGACCGCGAAGCTGTCGGGCGCATTGTCGACCATCAGCCATTGCGTCGCGCCGCTGGCGAGAAACGCCGTCAGCACGATCGAAGCCGCCATCTGGCGCCAGTCGAAGGAGGCGAAGCGGCGCGCGGCGCGCGGCCGCATCTCGATGACTTTGCCCTGTTGCTGTTGCGGTTGTGCGGGCGCCTCCGCTCCCGCAGCGTCGGGCTGCGCCGCTTCGTCGGCTCCCTTTACCTCGGCAATGGCCGCGATGCGGGCCAGGAAATCGTCGCTGACGGCGGGACGCTGCACATTGGCGAGCGCGCCACGCAGCGCGACGAGCCGTGCATGCTCGGCCGCAAGGTCCGGATCGGCAGCCATGCGACGCTCGACGGCAAGGGCCGCCGCGGCATCGAGCTCGCCATCGACAAGGGCGTGGATCATCAGCTTCATATCCTGCGGGTCTTGCGGCAATCCATCCTCACGCGGGCGATTTTCATGCGGGCTCATGGTGGCGCCCTCCAAGTTCTGTCATCAAGAGACCGCGGGCGCGCGCCAGCCGCGACATCACCGTGCCTTGCGGCACGCCGAGCATGGTGGCGATCTCGCGATAGCTGAGACCGTTTATGTCGCGCAGCACCACCGTCTCGCGAAACGCTTCCGGCAACCCTGCGATCGCGGCCTCCACGGCCGCCGTGTTTGCCTTGGCGATCAGCGCCGCTTCCGGACTGTCCGCATCATCGTCGGGCACCGGCGAGACATCGTCGAGGTCGGCGAGATCGCCGACAGAGACAACAGCGCGCGGACGGTTGCGCGCCATCCAGGTGTAAGAGGCATTGCGCACGATCGTGAGCAACCAGGCGCGGGCGTTGCCGCCGGAAAAGCCGGCGATGCCGGCATGCGCCTTGAGACAGGCTTCCTGCACCACATCCTCGGCATCGGCCGTATTGCCGGTCAGCCAGCGGGCGAGCGACAGCGCGTCGCCGAGATGCGGCAGCACCACTTCGGCAAAACGCGCGGCCAGAATCTTTTCGCTCAACACCGTTCCACCGTCAGGCGCTCCCGCCAGGGGTTTGCTGCCATCCTCAGATGGCGCTGACCTGCTCGTGCGGGTGAAGATCGCGACTGCAGGCGCAGGCGCCTGCTTCGGGGGAGGTGAAGGCATTGGGGTCACCGGAGTCAAGGGTCTCGGAAGCAAGGGGCGCCTCGGAAGAGAACGGCGCATCGCTGGCTGCAATGAGATGCTGGCCGTCATGGTCGTAAATCTCGATGGTTGTGATCGGCACGGATCAGGGCCGGCGACGGGGTGGTATGGCCCAGAACAGATGCGCCCAGGTCGCCCGCGCTAACGGACGAGGGCGGCTGACGCCTTCGCCCGCTTCGGTCGCACTCCTGTTGTCTTCATGCCGCTTCATGTTGGTCTCCTGCTGCCGCGCACATCCGGCGCATGCCCTGAAGACCAGCGGACCCGGCCGTTTATTCCCGGCCGCCGGTTTTTTTTCGCTCACGCTAATGTGATCGCCTTTCGCGGGGATCGCGTTCGGCCGTAGCGGCTTTTGTTATCCGGCTCACGCCCAGCCGGTAGCCTGTATGATATCAATTTATCCGGTTTTCAGCGGAGGGGACCCGTGCCGGATACCAGCTCAGCCAAGCCTTTGCCGTGGACGACATTCAGGGTGATCGCCGCCCTTCTGATCGTCACTTTCGTCTATCGTCTCTGCATCCCCGGCGGCGAATATGCCAGCCGGGGTGTCGTCATGCTCGACATTGTCTTGAACATCGGACTGCTTGTCGGGCTCTGGGGCACCAGGCGTACGCTCAGCCAGCAGGCGCCCGATGATGACCGCTGGCAAGTCGGCACGCCGCTCTACTGGGCGGCGCTTATCTCCGGCATCGGCCTGTTCTTCATCCGCTTCACCAGCAGCTCCGCCTGGTGGACCGGGCATCTGATGCAGGGTTGATTATTCCCGGCCGGGACCAGGCTGCCCCGGCGCTCACCTCAGGTGAACAGGTCTGGCGCCTTACTGCGCCGTCCAGCCGCCATCCATCGGCAGCGTCGCGCCGGTGATCTGCTTTGCGGCGTCAGAGCACAGGAACAGCGCCAGGGCGGCAAGCTCCTCGACGGTGACGAACTCCTTGGTCGGCTGCGCGGCGAGCAGCACGTCGTGCTTGACCTGCTCCTCGGTCATGCCGCGCGCCTTCATCGTGTCGGGGATCTGCTTCTCGACCAGCGGCGTCCAGACATAGCCGGGCGCGATCGCGTTCACGGTGATGCCGTTCTGCGCCACTTCCAGCGCCACCGTCTTGGTCAGGCCGGCAATGCCGTGCTTGGCCGAGACATAGGCCGACTTGAACGGCGAGGCGACCAGCGCATGCGCGGACGCCGTGTTGATGATGCGGCCCCATTTGCGGCTCTTCATGCCGGGCACCACCGCCTTGATGGCGTAGAAAGCGGCCAGAAGGTTGATGCGGATGATCGCTTCCCACTTGTCGTCGGGAAACTCCTCGATCGGCGCGACATGCTGGATACCGGCATTGTTGACCAGGATGTCGAGGCTGCCGAAGGCGGCTTCGGCATCGTGGACCATCGCGGTCACCGCCGCGCCGTCCATCATGTTGGCGTCCGAGTAGCGGCACTTGACGCCGAAATCCTTCTCTATGCCGGCCCGCTCCTGCTCGATGGCCGCGGCGTCGCCGAGCCCGTTGATGGTGACGTTGGCGCCCTCGGCGGCAAAGGCGCGGGCAATGGCCAGGCCGATGCCACTGGTCGAGCCGGTGACGAGCGCATTCTTCGCAGACAGGGAACCCATGAGAGATCTCGCGACAGGAGGGAGGGACTATGCAGGCAGGTGATTGAGAAGGCACATAGTTTGTGCGCCGCAACATCACAATGCCACAGCCATATGTCGGCTCGATTACAGCACGGCAAAGGCTTTGCCGGCCTCCAAGCCGCTCTGTCGCGACGCTGACACGGCACTGTCATGCTGCCATGCAACATATTTGCCAGCGCATTCGCGCGGGTCATCTCGAACCTGTTTGGGGGCATCAGCATGGAAATTGCCGACGTCGTGAAGCGCGCCTATGCGATGCCGCTCACCAATCCGTCCTTCCCGCCCGGTCCCTATCGCTTCTTCGACCGCGAATACGTCATCATCACCTACCGCACGACGCGCGAGGCGCTCGAAGCCGTGGTGCCGGCGCCGCTCGAGATCGACGAGCCGCTGGTCAAATATGAATTCATCCGCATGCCGGACTCGACCGGCTTCGGCGACTACACCGAGACCGGCCAGGTCATCCCGGTCCGTTACAAGGGTCAGCATGGCGGCTTCGTCCATTCCATGTATCTCGACGACGACGCGCCGATCGCAGGCGGTCGTGAGCTCTGGGGCTTTCCCAAGAAGCTTGCCAGCCCCAAGATCGTGCATGAGGGCGAAGTGGTGGTCGGCACGCTCCACTATGGCAGTGTGCTCTGCGCCACCGGCACGATGGGCTACAAGCACCGCGAGGCCGACCACGACCAGGTGCTGGCGTCACTCGCCGCGCCCAATTTCCTGATCAAGATCATCCCGCATGTCGATGGCAGCCCACGCATCTGCGAACTGGTCCGCTATTACCTCACCGACATCACGCTGAAGGAGGCCTGGACGGCGCCGGCCGCGCTCGATCTCAGGCCTCATGTCATGGCAGATGTGGCGAAACTGCCTGTGCTCGACATCGTTTCGGCCGTTCACTTCAAGGCCGATCTGACCCTTGGTCTCGGCGAAGTCGTGCATGATTACCTCGCTGACCACAGCCAATCCGCTGCCGGCGCGACAAAGCTGGAGAAAGTCAGTGCTTGAGCGCAACCGCAACAAGGCGGCCGCCGCCACCATCGAGGAAATCACGGCGCAGTACGACCGCATCGCGCTGGTGTTCCAGGGCGGCGGCGCGCTCGGCGCTTATCAGGCCGGCGTCTACCAGGCTTTGGCCGATGCCGGCTGCGAGCCGACCTGGCTCTCCGGTGTTTCGATCGGCGCCATCAACGCCTCCATCATCGCCGGCAACGAGCCGAGCCGGCGCCTGCAGCGGCTGGAGCAGTTCTGGCAGACGATCTCGGGCCGCAAGATCTGGGCTCATACGCCCGAAGGCGACCTCTATCGCGACATCCGCAACCAGACCTCGTCCTTGATGACAATGACGATGGGCCAGCCTGGTTTCTTCAAGCCGCGCAATCCCAACCCGTGGTTCCAATTGTCGGGCGCGGACGGCGCCACCAGCTTCTACGACACCGCCGAGCTGAAGGACACGCTGGAGAGCCTGATCGATTTCGATGTGCTCAACGACGGCAAAAAGCGACTGAGCGTCGGCGCGGTCAACGTCAGGACCGGCAATTTCGTCTACTTCGACACCGACAAGGTTCGTATCGGACCGGAGCACATCATGGCCAGCGGCGCCTTGCCGCCGGCCTTCCCTTCGATCCGCATCGAGGGCGAGTACTATTGGGATGGCGGCATCGTCTCCAACACGCCGCTGCAATATCTGCTCGACCAGGAAGAGGACCGCTCCTCGCTGGTGTTCCAGGTCGATTTGTTCAGCGCCCGCGGCGTGCTGCCGCGCGGCATGGCCGACGTGCTGTCGCGCCACAAGGACATCATGTATTCGAGCCGCACGCGTCAGAACACCGACAATTTCGAGCGCATCCATGCCTTGAAAATGAAGCTGCTCGACGCGTTGAAGCGCGTGCCGCCGGAGCAGCTCAAGGACGGCGAGAAGGAGTTGATCGCCGACTATTCCAACGCCGGCGTCGTCAACATCGTGCACCTGATCTACCAGCACAAAGGCTATGAGGGCCACGCCAAGGACTATGAATTCTCCGGCACCTCGATGCGCGAGCACTGGGAAATGGGCCAGGAAGACACCGAGCGCACGCTTCGTCACAAGAAGTGGCTGATGCTGCCGACCAATGTCGAAGGCGTCGCCATCCACGACTTGCACCGCGAAGACCCGACCTAGCCCTCCTGACGTCGTCATCCTTGGGCGTAGCGACGCGGAGCGGAGCGAAGACCCAAGGATTCATGCTGCAACCTCAGCCGAAAAATGCCGCGGGGTAGAACTCTGTGGCGCAGCAACGATTTGATCGATCCCGAGGTCCGCGCCGCAGCGCTTCGCTCCTCGCTACGCCCCAGGCGTAAACCGCTCGCACTTTTCCTGGAATTGCTCTGGGGATGCGCCCCGGTCACCAAGGCATCCTCTTGAGACTTGCCCGCTTGCTTAACGAAAAAGGCAGCGCCGATTGCCGGCGCTGCCTTTTTCTTGGAGCCTGTAGTTGCCGCTTAGAACGCCTGGCGGAAGATGATGAACAGCACGAAAGCAAGCGCGATCGAGCAGGGCAGCGTCAGCACCCAGGCCAGCAGAAGATTGCGCACGGTCGACCACTGCAGGCCTGAACCGTTGGCCGCCATCGTGCCGGCGACGCCTGACGACAGCACATGGGTTGTCGACACCGGCAGGCCGAAACGGTCGGCCATGCCGATGGTGATCATCGCTACCAGCTCGGCGGCCGCGCCCTGGCCATAGGTCAGGTGGCTTTTGCCGATCTTTTCGCCGACGGTGACGACGATCCGCTTCCAGCCGACCATGGTGCCGAGGCCCAGCGCCAGCGCGACGGCCACCTTCACCCACAGCGGAATGAACTTCGTCGCGTTGTCGACCGCCTTGTGATAGTCGGTGACCGCCTTCAAATCGGCGGCCTGCATCGGCAGCAGCTGCTTCTTATCGATCAGCTTCAACGCTTCGCCGATCAGGTAGATGTCGTTGCGGGCGTTGCTGACCAGATCGGTCGGAACGTTGTCGACCGAGGCATAAGGCTGCAGCTCGGCGGTGGTGTTGTGGATATAGGTCTGCAGCGCGACAGTTGTCTGATCGCTCCAGGTCTTGGTGCGTACAGCGTCCTGAACGGCGGCCTTGGCGGCCTTGGCATCGGCAACGGTAACCCCGGGCTTCACATATTTGCCCAGCGCGGTCTCGACGCTGACCGAAGCCGACTTGTAGGCCTCGAGATAGTTGATGTCGGGCGTGCGGTTGAGCGCATAGGCGGTCGGCACCACGCCGATCAGGATCAGCATGATCAGGCCCATGCCCTTCTGACCGTCATTGGAGCCGTGCGCGAAGCTGACGCCAGTGCAGGTGAAGATGAGCAGCGCGCGGATCCACCATGGCGGCGGCGCATTGCCCTTCGGCGCCTCGTAGAGCGCCGGATTGCGCACCAGAAGCTTCATGGCATAGAGGAGCACGAAGGCGGCGAAGAAGCCGACGATCGGCGAGACCAGCAGCGTGACGCCGACATTGGTCGCCTGCCCCCAGTCGACACCGCTGGTGGCGCTGCCGGCCGGAGCCATGAACTGATTGGCGAGGCCGACGCCGATGATCGAGCCAACCATGGTGTGCGAGCTCGAAGCCGGCAGGCCGAGGAACCAGGTGCCGAGGTTCCACAGAATGGCGGCGACCAGTAGGGCGAACACCATGGCGAAGCCCGAGGACGAGCCGACCTGCAGGATGAGCTCGACCGGTAGCAGCGACAGGATGCCGAACGCCACCGCGCCGCTTGAGGTGAGCACGCCGAGGAAGTTAAAGGCGCCCGACCACATCACGGCGAACTCGGCCGGCAGCGAACGTGTGTAGATGACGGTGGCGACCGCATTGGCGGTGTCGTGGAAGCCGTTGACGAATTCAAAGCCCAGTGCAATCAGAAGCGCGATGCCGAGCAGGATCCACGGCACGGTCTTGGCGACCGCCAGATCGTGGCTGAGCGCATAGCCGACATAAATGATGCCAACAAGCACAAGCACGCCGAAGGCCGGCAGAAACCACTTCGCGCCGCCTGATTGATCCAGGGGATGATCCGGTCTCGGGATCCCCGCCTCACTGGAAACTACGTCCACCATTGTCCCACTCCGTTTGCATTGCAGCAAAGAACCGAGAAGGACGCTATGTCCGTAGGATGAAGCTGGTGTGACGCCTTTAACTGTTTGGTGACTTACCCGGCTATCTTCAGGAGAGAGGCCACCAGAAGCTTACGCTCGTCGTGCGAAAGCACGTCGGAATCGAAAAGATTCATGCTGCGCAGCCCCTCGATGGCCAGGAAGCAAACCAGGAGCGACCCGAGAGCATCCGTCTCCCCCTTCAGCCGTTCGAACAGCTGTCGTTTGAATGCCTTTATCGGTGTCAGGAAATCGGGATCCTCGGCGATGGCCGAGAACATCCAGGTGGCGGAAGGCTTCGGTTGCTCGCAGTCGTCGGCCGACAGTTTAATATAGGCCGATAGCACGCTCTCATGGCTGTTTTCGGCTGCGCGTGCTTCCAATGCTTTCTCGAAATCCTTGAGATAACTCTCCACCAGGCCTTGCATCAGCTTGGCCTTGGTCGGGAAATTGTAAAGCAGGCCCCCTTTGGACACGCCAGCGCGGTTCGCGACCGCTTCCAGCGACAGGCTTCCCGGCCCCGCCTCGCGCGCCACATCGGCCGCCGCGGCAAGGATTTTGTCGCGCGAATTTGCCTTGCGAGCTCTCATCACGCCTCCCCGTACATTAGCTTATGCGGAATTGACAACACCGTCCAGACGGTACAGTAAAGCGCCCGCCATTTGAAATCGGGACTTATCGTGGGTATGTGTCCCGGCGTCGATTGTTTTGCCGGTTGCCGGCTCGAGGGGACTGTCCGTGAAACGCTTTTTCATCATCACCGGATTCTTGGCATTGCTCGTCGTGGTGTGCGTCGGCATCGTCGGCTTCAACCTGTTTCGCGACAGTGCGATCAAGCAGTTTTTCGCGACCATGAAGCCGCCGGCCGCCACCGTCTCGACCGTGGTCGTGAAGCCCTCGGAATGGACGCCTGGCGTCGAAGCGATCGGCACCGTCAATGCGGTGCACGGCGTTGACCTGACGCTCGAGACCAGCGGCATCGTCAAGGACATCCTTTTCCACGCCAACCAGAAGGTTACCGCCAACGCGGTACTGGTGCAGCTCGACGATGCCGTGGAAAAAGCCGATCTGTCGGCGCAGAAGGCGCAGGCCGCCTCGGATCAGGCGGCACTTGCCCGTGCGATCGAACTGCAGCGGCGCGGCGTCGGCACCGACGCCACGCTTGACGCGGCGCGGGCCGCGGCTGACGCTTCCGCCGCGCAGGTTATCAAGCTGCAGGCGGTGCTCGACCAGAAGCAATTGTCCGCGCCCTTCAACGGCACTGTGGGTATCCCCAAGATCGATGTCGGCCAGTATCTCGCGCCCGGCAATTCGGTGGTAACCATCCAGGATCTCGACACCATGCGCGTCGACTTCACCGTTCCCGAGCAGCAATTGCCGCTGCTCAAGATCGGCCAGACGGTCAAGCTCGGCGGTAGCCTGGCCGACTTGTCGTTTGCCGGCTCCATTCGCGGTATCGACCCCAAGATCGACCCGGCCAGCCGCCTGGTCTCGATCCGCGGCGAGGTCGCCAATCCGGAAGGCAAGCTGACGCCTGGCCAGTTCGTGCAGATCCGGGTTGAGTTGCCGCGGGAAAACAACGTCATCTCGGTGCCGCAGACAGCGGTGACGACGAGCCTCTACGGCGACTATGTCTTCGTGGTCGAGCCGGCAAAGCCCGCTGCAAGCGCCGCGGCCGCGCCGGCAAAGCCGGACGAGCAGAAGGCGGCCGTCGCCGCGGACGCCGCCAAGCCCGCCGACGCCTCCAAGCCGGCGACCGATGCAGCCAAGCCCGCCGACGCGACGGCAAAGCCGGCCGACAAGGCCGCCGATGGCGCCAAGCCGGCCGACGCGGCGCAGCAGCCGGCCCTGGTCATCTCGCAGGTGTTCGTGAAGCTTGGCCGACGCAACAATGGCATGGTCGAGATCACGCAGGGTCTCAAGGACGGCGACCAGGTGGTCACGGCCGGCCAGAACCGGCTGTTCAACGGCATGTCGGTAGCCGTCGACAACACCATCGACCCGAGCAAATCGGCGAATAAGCAGGTTCAGCAGCAATGAGCTTTTCCGACCTCTTCATTCGGCGGCCCGTCCTGTCGACGGTGCTGGCCTGTATGATCTTGCTGCTGGGTTTCCAAGGCATCTTCGGCCTGTCGATCCGTCAGTATCCGAAGGTCGACGAGACCGCGATCACCGTCACCACCTCCTATCCGGGCGCCAGCGCCGACCTGATCCAGGGCTTCATCTCCGCCCCGATCGCGCGCGCCGTCGCCTCGACTGAAAACATCGACTACGTCACCTCGTCCAGCCGCCCGTCGACCAGCGTCGTGACGGTGCAGATGAAGCTCGGCTCCAACCCGGACGTGGCGCTCGCCGAAGTGCTGTCCAAGGTCCAGGGCGTGCGCGGTACCTTGCCCCAAGCCACCAAGGATCCGGTGATCGTCAAGGGCACCGGTCAGCAGTTCGCGATGATGTACATCTCGATGCAGAATCCGAACATGACGAAGGAGCAGCTCACCGAATATATCGAGCGCGTCATTCGCCCGCGCATCTCCACCGTTGAAGGTGTAGCCGACGTCCAGGTCTTCGGCGCGCAGGAATATTCGATGCGCATCTGGATCGACCCTATCCGGCTGGCCGCCCGCGGCGCCACCGCCGCGGAGGTGTTGACCGCGATCAACAATTCGAACTTCCTGTCGGCGCCCGGCAACACCCAGAATGAATATGTGGTCTCGTCGATCACGGTCCGCTCGACCCTGCAGACTCCCGAGGCCTTCGCCCAACTGCCGATCCGCTCGACAGGCGGAGACGTTGTGCGCCTGCGCGACGTGGCGCGTGTCGAACTCGGCGCGGCGAATACCGACACCAGGGTGAGCTTCAACGGCAAGCCCGGCACCTTCCTCGCCATCTTCCCTACGCCCGCGGCCAACCCGCTGACGACGGCGGCGGCGGTCACCAAGCTCGTGCCGCAAATCCAGGAGACGCTGCCCAAAGGCATGACGATCGAGGTCGTCTACGACGCGACCGGCCAGATCAGCGCCTCGATCGACGAGGTGTTCAAGACCATCGCCGAGGCAGTCGCTATCGTTATCGTCGTCATCCTTCTTTTCCTCGGCTCGTTCCGCTCGGTGTTGATGCCGATCGTGACCATCCCGCTGTCGCTCATCGGCGTCTGCTTCCTGTTGTTTGCCGTTGGCTACTCGATCAATCTTCTGTCGCTGCTCGCCATGGTGCTGGCGATCGGCCTTGTCGTCGACGACGCCATCGTGGTGGTGGAGAACATCCACCGCCATATGGAAGAGGATCACATGTCGCCGATGCAGGCGGCATTCAACGGCATGCGCGAGATCGCGACAGCCATCGTCGCCATGACGGTGACGCTGGCCGCCGTGTTTGCGCCGCTCGCCTTCACCGGCGGCCTCACCGGCGCATTGTTCCGTGAGTTCGCGGTGACGCTGGCCGGCTCGGTGGTGCTGTCGGGCGTTATCGCCATCACCATCACGCCGATGATGTCGGCGCGCCTGCTGAAGCCTGGCCAGCACGGCCGTTTCCAGCGGATCGTCGACAGCACCTTCACGCGTGTCGAGCATGTCTATGAACGGGCGGTCACGGCTTCACTGAGAAACCGCCCGGTGACGCTGATCATCGTCGTGGCGCTTGTGGCGCTGACCGGCTTCATGTTCACCAAGACCTCGACCGAACTGGCGCCGGAAGAAGACCAGGGCTTCCTGCTTTCGATCGTGACCGCGCCGCGCTATGCGACGTCGGATTACACGGAAACCTATGTCAACCAGATGCTCGGCCTGGTGAAGGACATTCCCGAAACCAGGGCGCAGTTCTCGGCCGTCGCCTTTAGCGGCGCCACCAACGGCGCCTTCGTCGGCTTCGCCTTCAAGGACTGGTCCGAGCGCAAGCGCAGTTCCAAGCAGCTTCAGGCCGATATCCAGGGCCGCCTCGCCAAGGTTGCCGGCGTCGAGGCTTTCGTCTTCGCGCCGCCGACCTTGCCGGGTTCCGGCGGCGGTCTGCCGATCTCCATGGTGGTGCGCTCGACCGGCGATCCCTCCGAGGTTTTCGACCAGGCGGAGAAGATCAAGAACAAGGCTCAGGCTTCCGGCCGCTTCATCGTCGTGCAGAACTCGATGTCCTATGACGCGCCGCAGGTGACCGTGACCATCGATCGCGAGCGCGCGGCGGCGCTCAACCTGCCGATCGCCGACATCGGCGGCACGCTGACGCTGCTGGTCGGCGGCGCCGAGGTGGCGCAGTTCGACCGCGATTCAAACAGCTATGACATCATCCCGCAGGTGCCGATCGAATTCCGCGACAATCCCGAGAGGCTCGGCGAGTATTTCGTGCGCAGCACGGATGGCAAGATGGTGCCGCTATCGGCGGTGGTGAAAATCTCGACCAACGCTTCACCGGCCGCGATCGAGCAGTTCAACCAGCTGAACTCCGCCACGATCTCGGCCCTGCCGCTGCCTGGCGTGACCACCGGCGACGGGCTGAAAGCGCTGGAAGATATCGCCAGGGAGCAACTGCCGGACACCTTCTTCATCGACTATTCCGGCCAGTCGCGGCAGGAAAAGGAACAGGGCAATACGATCCTGATCGCTTTCGCCGCGGCCATCGTCGTCATCTATCTGGTGCTTGCCGCCCAGTTCGAGAGCTTCCGCGACCCGCTGATCATCATGATGGCCGTGCCGCTGTCAATCTTCGGCGCCATCGTGCCGCTCAACATCGGCCTGGGGACGCTCAACATCTACACCCAGGTCGGGCTGATCACGCTGATCGGCCTGATCACCAAGCACGGCATTCTGCTGGTCGAATTCGCCAACCAGCAGCGTGAGATCCATGGCATGCGGCGACGCGACGCCATCATCGCCTCGGCCAAGGTTCGCCTGCGGCCGATCCTGATGACGACCGCCGCCATGGCGCTCGGCGTCGTGCCGTTGATCGTTTCCAGCGGCGCGGGTGCGGCGGCACGCTACTCGATGGGCCTGGTCATCTTCACCGGTATCCTGGTCGGCACCATGTTCACGCTGTTCGTCGTGCCGATGTTCTACACCTTCATCGCCAGCAAGGACCTGCCGCATCTCGCCGAGAAGCCCGATCCGAAGCTGATGCCGGCGCTGCCGGACTGAGAAGGCGCAGAAGCGAAAAAAAAAGGGGCCGGAAACATTCCGGCCTCTTTTTTGGCGGTAGCCTCACAGCTTCGGCGCTGAACAATTCTAGGAAGGGCGCGTAACGGTTTCCGTCCGGAATTGCGTCGTTTAAAACTTCGCCGAAGGCGGCATCCTGCCTGCTACTGATCCAGACCGTTACTTGACGATGACGATGCTGGTGTTGGAAGGGCCGAAGGCCTCGACAAGCTGGTAGAAGTCGGCAGCCGCATCCGGATGCAGCCGCACGCAGCCATGCGAGGCAGGCCGGCCCAGGTGGTTGATGGCATAGGTGGCATGCACCGCATAACCGCCGCTGAAGAAGACCGAATGCGGCATCGGCGCGTTGTCGTATTTCTTCGAATACCACATCTCATGCATGCTCTGCGGCTTGAACGAGCCGGTCGGCGTGATGTGGCGCCGGTCGCCCGTCGACACCTTCCAGGTATAGGTCGGCCGGCCGTCGACCGTGACTTCCATGATCTGCTGCGACAGCGAAACCTTGGCGACGATCTGGTTGGCGTGGGCGGCATTGCTGCCGAAGAGCAGCGCTGCACCGGTGAGCGTGGCGGCAGTGATGTTGATGAGCTTGGTGGAAATGGCGGTGTGCATGACGATCCCTCTGGTTTCTGCCGGTGCGTTCCGGCTTCAATTTCGATGGTCGCCTTATCTCGCTCGTTCGTTTCGGCTCTATTTCGCTTGATGCTCGTTTTTGTTTCGAATCTGTTTCCATAAGTTAACAAAAAGAGTGACCGGAGCTTATCCCGATGATTGCCCGACATGCGATCACCGCGTGACGCACAATCCGCTTGGAGCACAAACGAAAGTGCGTATCCCTCATATGAAAGGGAAAACCCCGGTTTTCGAAACCAACTTGCAACAAAGCGCGGCGTGCGCGGCATGAAGCGGATACAGGCCACCGGCAGATTTGACGCAACGGGAACACAGCAAACGAAAATGGTAGCACATCGAACCTTCGCTCCTGGCTTCTCAGGATCAGCGTCGCGGCAATCATAATCGGTGGCGTCGGCTCCGTGGCCGGCAACCCGGTGACGACGCTGGCGGCCATGACCACCGGCGAGGTTTCGACACTGCACATGGCTCTGTTCATCGCCACGGTCTGGATCGTCTCCAGTCTGCGCGTCTCCCGGTTGAAGGCCTTCTGGCGGGTCGGCCTTCGATCGATGGGGATGCGCGGCCCCTCCGGCTACTTGCTGCCGAGAGGACCGAAGGCCCGCGCCGCAGCGGGGGGCTCCGTCAGCGGCGCGGGCGCTTCGGGGATTTCCTGAAGCCCGGTTCGTCCGGAACTTGAATGAGAAACAAAGATGGAGCGGTTCTCCGTGGCGGAGAACCGCTCTGATCGAGATTGGGGATCAAGACATGAAGACGAAATTGGCTGCCTCGGTGCTTTCCGCACTGCTCTACGCTCAAGGCCTGCTCGGTTTTGCAGCACTGGCGACAGTGCTGCTCAAGGATCGCGCCCATGCCGGCGAGATCGCGATCAGCGCGGACATGCCAACCGGTCCGTCGATCCTGGTGGCACGCTGATCACAGACCCTCGGATCCAGGTGGAATCAGGCTGAGGGTCCGATGAAGAACGATGAAAACCGCCTCGCCTGCTGCATCTCACTCGCTGCGTTGGGTCGGCGGATCGAAACGGTAGCCGGCGCCCCGGATGGTGATGATGGTCTCGGTGTCGAGCTTGCGGCGCAGCCGCACGATGCGCGAGTCGATCGACCGGTCGAAAGCATCGGCATTCTCGGCCGGCGCGGCAGCGATGATGTCGTCGCGCGTCAACACCTTGCGCGGGCTGGCCAGGAACAGCCTGAGCAGCGCCACCTGTCCGGGCGACAGTTGATCCTCCGCGCCGGAGCGATGCATCACCATGGCCGACCGCAGATCGACGGTCGCGTTCTCCAGTACGATCAATTCCCCGCCAACCCTGCCGCGCCTGGTCAGCAGGCCGCCGATGCGCGCGGCAAGCTCGCGCACGTTGAGCGGGCTTTCGACCACATCGGCGGCGCCGAGCTCGAGCGCCAGCACCTTGTCGACGAGGTCGCGCGGCCGGCAGATCAGGATGAAATCGGGACCGCCCTCGCCACCCGGGCCTTGGCCGCCGTAACGCTTGAGCAGTTCGCGCCCCTCCGCCTGGGTGAAATTGTCGCCGATCACGGCGACATCGATGCCGCCGGCCGAAAGCAGCGATTCAGCTTCCCAGGGCTGGCGCGCCTGGCGCACGTCATGTCCGCGCCGCTCGAGATGATCGGCAAGGTCGCCCGCCACCACGTCGGCGACGGACACAAGCGCGATGACGGATCGTGCGGCCATTTTCTTCCCCCGCCACAGACAACTCGAGATGAGTGCTGGACATCATGTTTATACCCAATCTACTTTCCACTGAAAGCGGGAGCGAGCGCGTCGTGAAGGCACGTATCATCGTCGTCGAGGATGAGCCGGATCTGAGGGAGGCCGTGGCCGAATATCTCGGCGCCAGCGGCTATGACGTCACCGTGGCCGAGAATGCCACGGCGGCGCGTGCCTTGTTCGAGACGCAATCCTTCCACCTCGCCATGCTCGACATCGCCATGCCCGGCGAGGACGGGTTGTCGCTCGGCCGCTGGCTGCGTTCGAAAACGCAGATCGGCATCATCTACGCCACGGCTGCGGGCACCGCGCTCGACCGCATCGTCGGCTTGGAACTCGGCGCCGACGATTATATCGTCAAGCCTTATGAACTGCGCGAAGTGCTGGCGCGGGTCCGCAGCGTGCTGCGCCGCGTGCCGCAAGCGACCGAACCGCGGGCCGCCAAGGCCGCGACCAGCGACCGCCGCTTCATGAATTTCGGCGGCTTCCAGGCTGACTTCGACGGCCGCCTGGTCACCGGCGCCAATGGCGCGGTCATCGACATGGCAAAGAGTGAATTCGATGTGCTTGAGGTTTTCCTCACCCGCGCCAACCGACTTTTGACCAGGGCAGCGATTTCGGAGGCGATCGGCTTCATCGAGGATCCGGAATCGTCACGCGCGGTCGACATCCGCATCATGCGGCTGCGCAAGAAGATCGAAGCCGATCCGGCCAATCCGAAATTCCTGCGCACGGTTCGCGGCGAGGGTTATATCTTTTCGCTGCCGACCAGCGACAGCAATTGAGCCCACCCACCGGGCTCCGAAAGACGGCCGACCATGACTGCTGAGGCAGGACGCACCGACATGCAGGGCGCGCGCCCGGGTGGCGCCGCGATGGCGGCTGTCCATGTCGTGCGCCGCCTGCGCGAGGCCGGCGACTGGCAGCGTGAGATGGACGGCATCCTGGAAACCATATGCCGCAAGATGGATTGCCAGCGCGGCATTCTCTTTCGCCTGCGCGAACTGCCAGGCGAAGGCTTCGCCCAATCCGTCGCCTCCTATTGGATCGACCCAGACTTTGGCGGCGAACTGGCCTCGCCGACTGTAATCATGCAGACGATCATCAATTCGGATTCCTTGCTGGAAAGGCTGCAGGAGGACGAACGCCAAGGCAAGATCTTTGCCGGCCACACGCGTGATCTCGACGGCTTCCTGCGGACCGACTTCGAGAAGCAAAGCATCAAGTCCTTCCTGTCGGTATCGGTCTTCACGCATGGCCATCTGTGGGGCACGCTGGCCGTCAACGACTGCGTCGCCGAGCGCCAATGGACCGACGAGGAAGAAGCGACGCTGCACATTATCGCCCTGGCGATTGGCGATGCCATCGAACGCTCGCCTTCCGAGGCGCATGCCAGCGAGGTGATCCGCCGCACCATGCTGCAGGCCTCGCTCGACGCCATCCTCGTCATCGACGAGGCCGGCTCGATCATCGAATTCAATCCGGCCGCTGAAAAAATGTTCGGCTTCAAGCGCAGCGACATCCTCGGCAAGGACCTGCTCAACACCGTGGTGCCTGTCTACTACCGCAAAGGTTACACATCCGGCGCCGACTACATGTCGGGCCGCGGCGCGCCGATGGTCGGCCATCGTTTGGAGACGATGACCCAGAACGCGGCCGGTGAAATCTTTCCGATCGAATTGACCGCGACCGAGATGCGCGTTGCCGATCGACGGCTGATCTTCGGTTCAATCCGCGACCTGCGCGAGAAGCTGCATGCCGAGGAAGAGATCAACCGCCAGCGCGAGAAGCTGCACCAGAACGAGAAGATGGCGGCGATGGGCTCACTTCTCGCCGGCGTTTCGCACGAACTCAACAACCCGCTGGCCGTGGTGGTAGCGCAATCGACGCTTCTGCACGAATTCGCCCCGGACCCGCAGACCAAGGTGCGCGCCGAAAAGGTGCGCGCCGCCGCCGAGCGCTGCGGCCGCATCGTCAAGAGCTTCCTGTCGATGGTGCGCCTGCATCCGACCGAGCAGGCCGAGACCGACCTCAACCAGGTGATGCGCTCGGCGCTCGAGGTCACCGCCTATGGCGCGCGCTCGAGCGGCATCATCATCGATACCGATTTCGCCGACGGCCCGCTGCCTGCCATGGCCGATGCCGACCACGTCACACAGGTCGCGGCGAACTTCCTCATCAACAGCCAGCACGCGCTTGCCGGCATTACCGATGAACGACACATCAAGGTCAGGACCTTTCGCAGCGAGCGCGGCGACCCGGGCTTCTCCGTCGAGGACAATGGCCCTGGCATTCCCGAAGCGATCCGCTCGCGCATTTTCGAATCCTACTTCACCACCAAGCCGGTCGGCGTCGGCACCGGCATCGGCCTGTCGATCTCGAAATCGATCGTCGAGCGCCACAACGGCAACATCTGGTTCGAGGAGGTGCAGCCGCATGGCGCGCGCTTCATCGTCCAGCTGCCTGCGATCGCCGGCGCCGCCGCCAAAGCCGGCGAAAGCCCGTCGCGTTCGAGCGGGCTGCGCCATGCGCTGATCATCGACGACGAGCCCGACGTCGCCGGTTCACTCTCGGACATATTGGAGCTGATGGGTCTGAAGTCGCGCGTGGTGGCAAGCTGGACATCGGCAACCGACGTGCTCACCGGCCACATGCCGCCGGACATCGTCTTTTCCGACCTGCGCATGCCGGGCATCAGCGGCATGTCCGTCTACCGCGAACTGCTCGCCGAGCGGCCGGCGCTGGCGCAGCGCTTCGTGCTGGTGACCGGGGACTTGATCGGCGCCAAGGCCGAGATCGAGGCGCTGCCGCCGCTGCAGCGGCCGCAGATCCTGGAAAAGCCGTTCTCGACGCTCGACGTCCGCGGCATTCTCTCCGCCATCGCCGACCAGGCTGCGGCCGACAACTGAACGCACGCGGCCGCGCTTTGAACCGGCGCGGGCCTGTTCAGATTCAGGTCAGCCCGTGCCGAGAAGGGTGGGTTTCGACAACCGGAGCGGAGCGTACTTAAGTACGTGAGCACCGGAAGCGCAGGAACCCGCCCTTCGCAGGCCGGGCTCACCTGAATATGGACAGGCCCGAAAAAAAGAGGCTCCCGACCGACTGTGCGGTGGGGAGCCTGACTTGAGCGCAGGAGGGGCGCTCGGGGAGGTCGTGCAACTGCTAAAAAATATTCGGTGTGTTGGTGAGCGGCGCCGCATTGGCGATCATGCGCACCGCGCGGGCCCTGTGCTGGCCGGACTGTTCGGCGATGACGCGCAGGCAGTCGGCGCTTTCGGCGCCCCAGTTCTGGCCCTTGCAGGCAAAATCGATTTCCGGTTCCGGCAGGCGCGCGGTCTTCAGTGTCGTCGGCGCGCCCTGAACGACGTTGGCCGGCGGATTGATCGAAGCGAAAGCCGGGCCGGATGCGGGCGCCACCAGCATGCCGACAAAAGCGCTGGCCCCGATCAGCATGAACATCGCCATCGGATGGTCGCTGGCACGCTGGCGAAGTGCCAGCTTCGGCCGGCGATCATTGCGTTGCGGCCCGTGTGGGCCGTGGTTTGTCTGAGCGGTTTGCACTTTCGTGAACATCGCCGTTCTCTTCGCTATCTTTCTTTTTCCCTTGAAACGAACTTAATCGCGCCACGTAACGGCCGAATGGTTGAGTGCGATCGTCCGTGTAACAGCATTGAAACGGCGTTTTACCGTGGTTTCGTTCTGCTCGCGGCCGCTCAACCGTTATCGAGGCCTGTCATCCGCACATATGCTCCAGTTGCGCAGGGCCGACTGTAAACGACATCACACAGCACCCTGATTGCGGCTTCGCTGGTACGTTTCCGGTGTATGGCCACTGCGAAATCAGCCTCTTCGAAGGCGTGTTTCCAGCACCAGAATCGCTGTTTTGCTTCCTCGATTAAGACCCGGATTTTCCGTGATTTTCCTGGCTCGGACGGCTTCTGATTCATCGCCTCTGATTTTTGGTATTTCCGCAAGCCATTGCATTTCAATACGAAATATGCTTTTATTGAATGAGTATTCAACAAAAAGAAGAGCATACCCATGAACCCGCACCTCCGTGACGTGGCGATCCCGAACGATTGGGACCGGCGGGGTTTGCCGGGGTGGAGTTATCACTCCAACGCCCTTCTCGAGCTCGAGAAGGAATACGTCTTTCGCAACCACTGGCAGATCGCCGGCCACGTCTGCGACGTGCCCAATCCCGGCGACTATCTGACCATGGACGTCGTCGGCGAGCGCGCGCTCATCGTGCGCGGCAAGGACGGCGTGGTGCGCGCTTTCAACAATATGTGCCGCCACCGCGGCAGCCGCGTCGTCGCCGACAGCCAGGGCACCTGCAAGAACGCGCTTGTCTGCCCGTTCCACGGCTGGGTCTACAATCTCGACGGCACACTGCGCGGCGCTGCCCGCCCACGCTCCTTCCCCGACCTCGACAAGACCGAGTTCGGCCTGATGGCGCTCGACCTCGAAATCTGGATGGGTTTCATCTTCATCCGCTTCCGCAAAGGCGGCCCGCAGCCGTCGGTGGCGGAGCTCCTGAAGCCGATCGAGGCCGAGATGGCGCACTACAACGTCGCCGACATGGTGCCGAGCTGGGGCATCTGGACCCAGAAGTCGCCGGTCAACTGGAAGTCGGTGCGCGACGTCGACAATGAAGGCTATCACGTCGCCATGGCGCACCCGGCGCTGCAGGACCTCTATGGCGCGACCTATTTCGACGAGCCGTTCATCAACGGCGTGTCGCGGTCCTTTGCCAGCTACAATCCACATGCCGGCCGGCGCTGGAGCGTGCGCGAGTATATCAAGCTCGCACCCGAGCCGGCACACCTGCCGGAGCACCTGCGCAAGGCCTGGATCTATTACGGCATCTTCCCCAACAACGCGCTGTCGATCATGCCGGAATCGGTGCAGTTCTATCAGGAGTTCCCACTGTCGACCGGCGAGACACTGCTGCGCGGCGCGGTCTATCGCTACAAGGATGAGACCAGGGAGCAGGCGGCGGCGCGCTACCTCGCCTACCGCATCGACCGCGACACGATGAACGAAGACGTCCAGCTTTCCGTCTGGTCGAATGAATCCATGCTGTCGGAAGCCTTCGAGGGCTTCTACCTCTCCGACCTCGAATATGGCGTGCGCAGCCACCATGACCATCTGCGCAAGCAGATCCCGGTGCTGAACCTGGAGACCGCGCCCGAGGAGAAGGACATGTGGGGCCTGAACGACGCGCTAAGGTCGAGAGGGTAGTGCGTTCCTTCTCCCCGTGAAACGGGGAGAAGGAAGAGCTCTCACCCCCGCCAGACCCCCTCTTTCCTGAGATCATCCATGGTCCGCGAAATGCCTTCGCGCAGGATCGCCACCATGTCGTCGACCTGTTCTTTGGTGATGATCAGCGGCGGCGACATCACGCACATGTTGATCACCGGTCGCACCAGCAAACCAAGCTCATGGCAATGCGCGTCGATGCGCTTGCCGACATCCTTGTCGAGCTGCAGCGGATCCTTGCTTTCGCGATCGGCGACGCATTCGACGCAGCCCATCACGCCGACGCCGCGCACCTCGCCGACCAGCGGCAGGTCTTCCAGCGTCTTCAACTGCGCCTGGAAATAGGGCGCGATCGTCCGCGTATGGGCAAGCACGCTCTCTTCCAGGAGGTCGAGGTTCTTCAACGCCACCGCGCAGCCGATCGGGTGGCTGGTGTAGGTCAGGCCATGACCGAACATCGCGTCGGGATGATTGGAGCGACGCAGCTCCTTCAGCAGCCGCTCCGAGATGATGACGCCGCCGAGCGGGAAATAGCCCGAGGTGACTCCCTTGGCGAAGGTGATCATATCCGGATCGATGCCGAACACGTCCCCCGAAGCAAAGACATGGCCGAGCCGACCGAAGCCGGTGACCACCTCGTCCGAGACATAGAGGATATCGTTCTCGCGGCAGATCTCGCGGATGCGTTTCAGATACCCATCCGGCGGCACGATGACGCCGCCGGAGGCCTGCACCGGCTCACCGACAAAGGCGCCGATCCGGTCGGCGCCGACGCGCTGGACGGTGTCGCGGAACTGGTCGACCAGGAAATCGGTGAAGGCTTCGACGCTCATGCCTTTTGGCCGCCGGAACGGATCGGGCGACGAAAGCTTGACGACCAGTTCGTCGGCGCCGTCCATCCAGTCGCGGTCGCGCGGCCGTCCGTTGAGCGAGGCCGACAGATAGGTCGAGCCGTGATAGGCGCCGCCGCGGCTGAGGATCAGCTTCTTCTCCGGCCGTCCGCGCACATTGTTGTAGAACTGCATGAAGCGCAGCGCCGTCTCCACCGCGGACGAGCCGCCAGTGGTGAAGAAGGTGTGGCTTAGGTCGCCCGGAGCGGCATCCGCGATGCGGCGCGCAAGCTCGGCCGAGGGCGCATTCATCGTGTACCAGGGCGTGTTGTAGGAGAGCGCCATCGCCTGGTCGTACATGACCTTGGCCAGTTCCTCGCGGCGATGGCCGACATTGATGCACCACATGCCGGCCGGCCCGTCGATCAGCCGTTTGCCGGACGCGTCGGTGATATAGATGCCGTCGCCCTCGCCGATCAGCACCCGCGCCTCGTCGCCGACCGAACCGGCATAGGGCCAGGGCTGGACGAGATGGCGCTTGGCGAGCTCGACCGCGTCGTCATCACCCGTCTCGACGAGTTCGTTTGCCTTGATCTTGCTTTGAGCCGCCATCTTCGCCTCGTGTCATCGGAGTGCAGGATTTTACCGGGCATCAGGATGAGGTGAAGACCGTATAAATCCGGCCTTTCTTCACTTCATTTTGAATATCCGTTCAATCAATATCGCAGAAATAGCGCTTGATTTCAATCGGCGGATGCGCTCATGATGAAAGAAAGCCGGCAAGCCAGGGAGCGATCGCGCTCCACGCATAAATCGGGAACAGGCAGCCGGCGTCAGTCAATGGGAAGGCCGCATGGCGGGACAGTCCGAGCCAGCAACTGAAATCACGCCCGGAGCGCTGCAATGATGGCGGCGGCGGAAGGGTCGCCCCTGTTGCATGCGGCGGGAGCCAGACGAAGTCCCCTTCTGCAATCGGAAGCCGTGCAGGGCTTTGCCCTGATCAGTCCAACCTTCGTGTACGCCCTCATTCTGCTTGTCCTGCCGATCCTGGTCGTCATCGCCCATTCCTTCTGGACGCAGCACTATCTCACCATCGACCACACATTCACGCTGGAGAACTACCGGATCGCGCTGACCGAGCCGATCTACCGCGACCTGCTCTGGCGGTCGCTCTATATCTCGCTGACGGTCAGCCTGCTCACCGTGCTCCTCGCCTATCCGATCGCCTATTTCATTTCTTTCCACGGCGGCCGCCACAAGAGTCTGTGGCTGTTCCTCATCACCATCCCGTTCTGGACCAGCTACCTGCTGCGCGTGATGTCGTGGAAGGTGATCCTTGGCTATAACGGCGTCTTGAATTCGGGGCTGATAGGCCTCGGCATCATCAGCGAGCCGTCGACCGCGCTGCTTTACAATTCCACCGCCGTCATCATCACGCTCACCCATGCCTGGGCGACCTTCGCCATCCTGCCGATCTTCGTCTCTCTGGAGAAGGTTGACCGCACGCTGGTCGAGGCGGCGACCGATCTCGGCGACGGGCCATTGCGCTCCTTCCTGCGCGTGACGCTGCCGCTGTCGGCGCCCGGCGTGATCTCGGCGGCGCTGATCGTGATGATCCCGACCGTCGGCGACTATGTCACGCCCAAACTCGTCGGCGGCAATGACGGCGTCATGATCGCCAACGCCATCCAGGCGCAGTTCGGCAAGGCGTCGAACTGGCCGCTGGGTGCTGCGCTTTCCGTCACCACCATGGTCATCGTCTCGCTGATGGCCGGCGCCACGGTGCTGATCCTGCGGGTCCTGCAGAGGTTGGCGCGATGACAACGATCAAACGTTTCCTGCCCGGCTGGCTGTCGAGCTACGCCTTCCTCTACATCGTCTTTCTGTATCTACCGGTGATCTTCCTGCCGATCTTCTCGATCAACACGGCAGCGACGCCGAAATTCCCGCTCTCGGGCCTCACCCTTCATTGGTATGAAGACCTGCCGAAGACACCGGCGCTACTCGACGCCGCCTGGAACAGCTTGATCGTCGGCGTTTCCGCCTCGATCCTGTCGACGGTGCTCGGCATCCTCGCTGCCCGTTCGATCACCCGCTATCGCTATCCCGGCCGCCGCCCCATCCACGGGCTGATCATGGCGCCGCTGGTGCTGCCCGAGGTGATCGTCGCCATCTCGATGCTGCTGGTGATGTTGCAGCTGGGCTTGAGCCTCTCGCTGTTCACGGTCGTACTCGGCCATGTGCTGGTCTGCATTCCCTATTCGATGACGGTGCTGACCTCGGGTTTTGAAGGTTTCGACCGCAGCCTCGAGGAGGCCTCCGCCGATCTCGGCGAGAGCGCCTTCGGTACGTTCCGGCGCGTGACGCTGCCAATGGTCGCGCCGGCCATCATTTCCAGCCTGCTCGTCTGCTTCACCATCTCGCTCGACGAGTTCATCATCGCCTTTTTCCTCACCGGCACCGAGGCGACGCTGCCGATCTACATCTGGGGCCAGCTGCGCTTTGCCGCCAAGCTTCCCGGCGTGCTGGCGCTCGGCACCTTGCTGCTGATGGCGTCCTTCGTGTTGATGACAATTGCCGAAATCCTGCGCCGCCGCGCGGCCAGACGCACCCAGAGTGAGGGAGGCCTCTATGCTTGAGCGGGTCCAATCGGATCGCCCCCAATCCGAACGTACAATGATTGAAATCCGCGACGTCACGCGCAGCTACGGCTCGTTCAAGGCGCTGGACAACGCCACGCTCAGCATCCGGGAGGGCGAGTTCTTCTCGCTGCTCGGGCCGTCCGGCTGCGGCAAGACCACGCTCTTGCGCATGATCGCCGGCTTCGACAATCCGACCAGCGGTTCGATCCTCGTCGGCGGTCAGCCGATGGACGGCATCCCGCCCAACCGCCGCCCAACCAACATGGTCTTCCAGAGCTACGCGATCTTCCCGCATCTCAATGTTGAACAGAATGTGGCCTACGGGTTGAAGCGCCTGAAGCTGGAGAGCGGCGAGGAAAATCGCCGGGTCGAGGAAGCGCTGGCGCAGGTCTCGCTGACCGGTCTCGGCAAACGCCGTGCCACCGAGCTTTCCGGCGGCCAGCGCCAGCGCGTCGCGCTCGCCCGTGCCCTGGTCATGCGGCCAAAAGTGCTGCTGCTCGACGAACCGCTCTCGGCGCTCGACAAGAAATTGCGCGAGCAGATGCAGGTCGAACTGCGCCGGCTGCAGCAGGCGGTCGGCATCACCTTCGTGCTGGTCACGCACGACCAGTATGAGGCGCTGGCGATGTCGGACCGCATCGCGGTGATGTTCGGCGGCCGTATCGCGCAGGTCGCCTCGCCGAAGGAAATCTACCAGCGTCCCGTCAATCGTCAGGTCGCCGACTTCCTCGGCGGCATGAATTTCGTCAAGGCTGAGATCGTCGAGGAAAACGGCGCTTCGCTGGTGCTCGACACGCTGGGCTTCGGCCGCGTCAAGGCCGACAAGCCGCAAGCCTTCGTGCGCAATGGCGCCGCTGCCACGCTGGGCATCCGCCCGGAGCGCCTGCGCGTGCTGTGGGACAACGCGACAGCGAAGTTCGAGGTCGCCGGCAAGGTGATCGAGCGCCACTATTTCGGCGAGATCACCCATCTGATCGTCGAGATACCCGGACTGGAAAAGCCGCTTTCGGTGACCGAAACCAACGACTTCGGCGCCGACGACATTCCGGTCGGCACGTCGATCCGTCTCGGCTATGACCCCGAGGCGCTGGTGGCGATGGCCGACTGAATCTTTGTCGCCGCGATGCGCCCGGCAACGATGGCGCCCTCGACATAGCCCGGGAAGGACGGCGACACTTCCGACGCCGCGAAATGAACCGGCGGCGCGCCGTCGAGAATGGTGCGCTCGGCATTCCTGGCCGACACATCGACAATCAGATCGCTATAGGCGCCGCCGCTCCAGCGGTCATACGCCCAGTCGCGGGCGCTGAAATCGAGAACATCGCTTGCTTCGGAGCCGAACGCGTCCACCAGCCTTGCCGTCACTTCCGCCTGCAATGCCGCGTCACCGAGCGCGTGCCAGCGCAGCGCCAGCGGGCCGCCAACGAAGACGACGACCGCGGCGTGGTCACTGTCCTTGCTGGCATCGCAGACGAACAGCCCTGGCAGGTCGCGCCACATCACCATGCCGCTCAGATCCCGCTCGCGCCAGAATGGCTTGGCGTAGCGCACCAGGACCTTGATCACCGCGCCGCTCTCCCAGACTGCCAATGACTTCGCCAGGGCATCAGGCAAGGCCGGCGTGAACTCCAATTTCGCTGCGGTCGCCGGCGGCAGCGCAACCAGGACTTCCCGCGCTTCGATGGCATCCGCAGCCGTGGTTATGCGGACGCCTTGCGGTCCGTGTTCGATTCGCGTCGCCGCTTCGTTCAGCCGCAACCGGTCGCCGAGCTCTCCGGCCAGATCCTCGGCCAGCGACTGCATGGTCTCGCGCAGAAAATACTGCAGCTCGAACACTTCGTTGGTGATGCGGCGATCATTGTCGATCAGGTACCAGAGCGGCACCTTGTCGGCAGCCAAGCACCACAGGCCTTCGACCAGTGAGCGGAAAGCCGCTTTGGCATCGGCTGGATCATGCTGGCGTTCCAGCCACGCCGCGACGGTCAGTCCGGCAATCGCCGGGTCGTCCGGATCGATCCCGTTCATGCGCTCGCGGATCGCCATCGAGGCATGGTAGGTGCGCTCTGCCCGCGCCGACGTCATCTGCGGATGCGTGATGAATTCGCCGTCGACATAGGTCTCGACGAATGTCTTGCCGTGGGCCTTGGCCAGCGCCATCACTTGCGGCATGTCCACGCACAGGAACTGGCCGCCGCTGTCGATGCGTTCGCCAAGGCCGTTGCGGACAGCCTCGACCCGACCGCCGACCCGGTCGCGCGCTTCCAGAAGCACGAAATCGACGCCAGCGCGTTGCAATTCGAGCGCTGCCGACAAACCGGTGAAGCCGGCCCCGATGATGACAACGTCGGTTCTTGGTGTCTTGTCGCTCAATGGCCGGCCTTGATCGTCTCGAATTCCACGGCCATGCGCTGCTTGAGCTCCGGCGACGTCAGGAAGTTAGGAGAATTCAGCGCCCTTGGCGAGCCCGACCGGTTCCGGAGCGTTTACCCCACGCCAATGACTTTTCCCATGTGCCGAAAGGAGCACGGCGCGCCAAGCCCAGATAAGCGCGCCGCGAAGTCTGCTCAATAGCCGGCTTTGATCTTCTCGAACTCGGCGATCATCTTGAGCTTGAGCTCGGACGGCAGCGGCTGCTGGAACAGCGTCTTGTCGACGAATTTCTCGACATTGTCGTAACCCTTTTCCTTCAGGGTCGCCTGATCGACGCCGGCCATGCCCTTGGCGTTGGCCTGGCCGTAGCCCCAGTTCTTGACCAGCACCTTGGCGACTTCCGGATCGTTGACGGCGTTGAGATAGTCATAGGCTTTGTCGATATTGCCCGGCGCATCCTTGAACAGCACATAGCCGCACACCCAGGTCGAGATGCCTTCGTCTGTGTCCTTCTTCGACTTGATCGGTACACCGGCGGCCTGCGACTGCACGGCAGCGTCGTTCCAGGCCCAGGCGAGATCGACTTCGCCGCCGGAAAGCAGCTGCACGATGTCGGTGGTGTCGGTCCAATAGGAGCGGACATTCTTGTGCACCTGGCGCAGGAAATCGGACGCCTGCTTGAACTGGTCGTCCGTCATCTTGGTCCAGTCCTTGAGCCCGATGGCAAGGCTGGCCAGCGCATAGGCGTCATCGACATTGTCGCCGATCGAGACCCTGCCCTTGTATTTGGGATCGACGAATGCCTTCAACGATTGCACGTCCTTCTCGGCGATCTTGTCGGAATTGTAGGTGAGCTGCGTGTCACCCCAGTCCCACGGCATGAACCAGGCCTTGCCGTCGGCGGTCGTGGCCAGATTCTTCATCGCCATGATGCCGGGATTGAGGTCCTTCCAACCGGCGATCTTGGAGGTGTCGAGCGGCTGCAGCAGGCCGGCCTCGCGCCACTTCACCACGCTCTGCGAGCAGGGATGGCCGAGATCCGACTTGAAGCCGGAGCGGATCTTCTCGAACGCCTCATCCTCGTCGCCGAAGAAGGCGAAGGTCGGCGAATCGTTATGCTTCTCGACATATTTCGGATGGAAGCTCGGATCTTCATAACCAGACCAGTCGAAGATGATCAGGTCCTTGTCGGCGGCGACCGCGAACGCTGTCGCCGAAGCGGCGAGCGCGCCACCAAGCGCCAAGGTCAATGTCAGGCGTCGGCTGAGTTTCTTCATGTCGTTCCATCCTCTTTTGGTTTTGCCGGTCTTGCTGGCCGGCTGTTGCTAACTAAAGTGTTTTGGGAAGGCGACGGCCAGGAAGGCGTTCGCCGCCTGCAGCGCTGTCTCGCGCGTGGTGTCTTCGGTGCCCATCATCAACCGCAGCCACAGCCCTTCCAGCATGGCCGACAGCGCCAGCGCCATCACCTGCGGATCATAGGCATAGGAGCCGCTTTGCTTGAGCGTCGCGCAGAGGTCGATGAAGACCTGCTGATAGTAATTGTCGCGCGAGCTGCTCAGCGCCTGATAGGTCGGCCGCGACTTGGCCTCGCCCCAGAAAGCGAGCCAGGCGGCGAGCTTGCGCTTGTTGCAGATCGAGCGGTCGAAATCAGCCCACACCAATTGCTGCAGCTGTCGCGCCGGGTCATCGCCCGCCTTCTGCAGGGCGGCGCGCCAATGCGCCGAATACTCGTCATACATATGCTGCAGCGTGGCGATCAGCAGCTTTTCCTTGCTCTCGAAATGGAAGTTGACGATGCCGCGCGACAGGCCTGCGCCATCGGCGACATCGGCCATCGTCGTTTCCGCGTAGCCGCGCTTGGCCAGCGAATCGATCGTGGCCTCGATCAGCTGCAGTTGCCGGACTTCCTTCGAGGCCTTGCGGCCGCGCTTTTCGGCATCGCCCTTGCGCGTCGTTTCGGCAACGTCCCTGGCCTCCGCTGTTTTCATTTGCGTGACGGTCTCCAGCATTGCCGGCTATCCAACCGGCTTCCAACCGCGCAGATGAGTGGGACGGTGCTCGCCACTGTCAAGCACCTTCTGCATTGCCTCCCAGGTCTTGATGTTCTTGTCGACATAGGCCGCGCCGACCGCTGCGGAGGCCTGGGCGTAGAGCGGTCCCTTGAGCCGCGCGAGCTCGCCCCGCGCCACGTCGCGGTACCAGGAATTGCGGTCACGCACAGTGATATCGGCAAAGCCGGCGCGCCGCATCGCCTCGGCATAACGCGCCGGCGAAGCCATCGCGAAGGACAATCCCTCCGCCGCAACATAGGCCTTCATGTCCAGTGACGGTTCGCCGTCATGCGAGATCATCCAGTTCGAGGCGGCAAAGACGCCGCCGGGTTTCAGCACGCGGAAGACTTCGGCAAACAGCCGGTCCTTGTCGAGCACATGCAGCAACGCATCTTTGGAGAACACGACGTCGAAGGAAGCGTCGTCAAAAGGCAGCGCCCCGGGCGCGCCCTGGACGAAGCGGACCCGGTCCTCGAGGCCTTGCCTGGCTGCCCCTCGCCGCGCCGTCTCGATCACCGGCCTTTCGACATCGAAGCCGGTGGCTTGAGCCGCGCCGTGGCGCGCGGCCAGATGCAACGTGATGCCGCCGGCGCCGCAGCCGATATCGAGGACCGTCTTGCCCTTGAGCGAAAGTCCTTCGACGACACGGTCGACCTCTTCCGGGCCGCCCGGCGACAGGTAGCCCTCGCCCCACAGCGCCTCGAGGAAGCGAATGGCGGTATCGTCATATTCCGGTTCGGCGTCAGCCGTCTCGATCATCGGATCTTCACCCCAAATACCGATAGTGATCAGTCCAGAAATGCAGGCAAAGCCTAGCGCATCAACGGGAAAACACAACACTGTTTGTTGAACATTCATTCAAAATGGCTGGACAAAAAACCGTGATCCATGCCAAATTCCCCGCATCGGGGAACAAAAGCACCGAGCAATTCCAGGAAAAGTGTGAAGCGGTTTTCCGTCCGGAATTGCGAAAAAACAAGAAGATAGGGGCGGCCGGATGGAGGTTGAGCGCATATGAAGGCGTGGGATGCTATCGTCATTGGTGGCGGCCACAACGGCCTGGTCAACGCCTGTTACCTGCAGCGCGCCGGGCTCGACGTGCTGGTGGTCGAAAAGAACGAATGGGTCGGCGGCGCCGCCACCAGCCGCGAGCTGACGCCGGGCTTCCTCTATTCCAACTGCTCCTATGTCTGCTCGCTGTTCAGGCCCGAGATCATGCGCGATCTGGAGCTGCCGCGCTTTGGCCTGCAGGTGATCTCCTATGAAGGCGGCGCGGTGTTCACGCGTGATGGCGACTACCTCGCCAACTACCGCGACCATGACGCGCACCGCCGCGAGTTCGCCCGCTTCTCCAGGCGCGATGCCGAGGCCTATGACCGCTATTCGCGCGACGTCACAAGGCAGTGCCGCTTCATCCAGCCGCTGTTGATGCGCACCGCGCCGGACCCGACCAGTTTCAAACCACGCGACATCGGCGAGCTGCTCTATCTCGGCAAGAAATTCGCCGGCCTTTCCGCCGAGGAGATGGCGCTGACCTTGCGCTTCTGGACAATGTCGATCTCCGACTTCCTCGACGAGTATTTCGAGACCGACCTCATCAAGGCGAACTTTGCAATTTCCGGCATCATCGGTACAGCACTCGGGCCGATGTCGCCCGGCACGGCCTATGTGTTGCTCCATCATTATATGGGCGAGGTCGACGGCTCGGTCGGCGCCTGGGGTTATGCGCGCGGCGGCATGGGCGCCGTCACCAAGGCGCTGGCCGCGTCCTTCAAGGCCTCAGGCGGCACCATTCGCACCGGCGCCGAGGTCGACCATGTGCTGATCAGGAACGGCAAGGCGAAAGGCGTGGTGCTTGCCGGCGGCGAGGAGATCTACGGCAAGCTCGTCATCTCCAATGCCGACGTCAAGCGCACCTTCCTGAAGCTGGTCGAGGAGAAAGAACTGCCCGACATCTTTCTGCGTAGGGTCAAGAATTTCAAAATTCGCGGCTCGTCCGGCAAGGTCAACATCGCGCTGGATTCGCTGCCCGAATTCCCGGCTTTGCCGAAGGAATCGCCGGTCTACCGCGCCGACATGCATTTCACCGATTCCATCGAGCGGATGGAGCGCGCCTATGACGACTGGAAGGCCGGACGCTGGTCGGCCGATCCGTTCCTCGACATGATGATCCCGACCACGCTCGACCCGACCATGGCGCCGCCGGGCAAACACTTCATGAGCTGCTTCGTGCAATACGCGCCGCCCAAGATCGACGGCCGCGACTGGACGGACGCCGACCGCGATGGCTTCGCCGAAAGCGTGATCTCCCAGATCGCCGAATACTCACCCGGCTTCCGCGATCGCATCGTCCATATGGAGGTGCGAACGCCGCGAGAGATCGAGGCCGAGGTCGGCCTCACCGAAGGCAACATCTTCCAGGGCGAGCTGACCTTCGACCAGTTGCTGTTCAACCGCCCGGTGCCGGGCTACGCGCAATACCGCTCGCCGGTTGGCGGGCTCTATATGTGCGGCTCCTCCACCCATCCCGGCGGCGGCGTCATGGGCGCGCCCGGACGCAACGCCGCCGCCGAAATCCTGCGCGATCTCGCCAAGCCAACCCTGCATATGAGCCCGGCCCATGACGTCATCTGAAATGAACTGGGATGCCATCGTCATCGGCGGCGGTCACAACGGTCTCGTCGCTGCCGCCACGCTGGCGAAATCCGGTCGCAAGGTGCTGTTGCTCGAGGCCGGCAACGAGGTCGGCGGCGCCGCGCGAACCGAGGAATTCGCGCCCGGATTCCGCGTCTCCGCAGTCGCCCATCTGCTCAACCGTCTGCACCCGGATGTGATGAAGACGCTGGAGCTCGAGCGCCACGGTCTCAAGGTCGAACGCAGCGACTTCGTGCCATCAGTCGCCCTGTCGAAGGACGGTCCGCTGGTGCTGCACGGCGCCTATGGTGAAGTGCTGACTGGCGCCAGCCCGTCCGAGCAATCCGCCTGGAAGGAACTGCGCGCGCAACTGTTGCGCTATGCCGGCATCCTGAAACCGTTTCTGTCGCGCCGGCCGCCGGACCTTGGCGACCTGTCTCTCGCCGAGATGACCGGCCTCGGCCAGACGGCGCTGGCACTGAAGCGGCTCGGCAAGGAAGACATGCGCGATTTCCTGCGTGTGCTGTTGATGAATGTCTACGACCTGCTCGACGAGCAGCTTTCGGACAACAGGCTGAAGGGCCTGCTTGCCTTCGACGCGACACTCGGCTCGCATCTCGGCCCGCGCTCGCCAACCTCGTTGCTTGGCCTCTACTACCGGCTGGCCGGTGAGATCGGCGGCCTCGCCGGCGCGCAGATGCAGCCGAAAGGTGGCATGGGCGCTGTCGTCGCCGCGATTCGTGCGGCGGCGGAAAAAGCCGGCGTTTCGATCCGCCAGGCTTCGCCCGTAGCGAAAGTCATCGTCGAGAAGGGCCGCGCTGTCGGCGTCGTTACGCAAAGTGGCGAAATGTTGCGGGCTAAGACTGTCGTCTCCGCGATCAATCCGGCGACCACCATCCTCGATCTGGTCGGGCCGCGCGAGGTCGATACCGGCTTTGTACGCAAGGTGAAGAATATCCGCATGAAGGGCGATGCGGCCAAGCTCCATCTGGCGCTCGACCGGCCGCCGCAATTTGCCGGCGTCGATGCCGCCGGCCATAAGGGGCGTTTGGTCATCGCACTTTCGCCCGACCATGTCGAACGCGCCTTCAACCCGTCGAAATATGGCGAGTTCTCGCCCGAGCCGGTGATGGAAGTCACGCTGCCCAGCCTTGCCGATCCCTCGCTCGCGCCATCCGGCGCCTGCGTGCTCTCGGCCGTGGTGCAATACGCGCCTTATGCACTCAAGCAGGGCTGGACCGCCGGCAAGCCGCAATTCCTGAAAGCCATCATGGCGCAGCTCGAAACCTACGCGCCGGGCATTAGCGCGACGGTGCGCCATGCAGAGCTGCTGACGCCGGCCGACATCGAGGCGCGCTACCGCATGCCCGGCGGCCATTGGCATCATGGCGAATTGCAGGCCGACCAGATGCTGATATCGCGACCAGTCTCGGGCTGGTCGGGCTACGACACGCCGCTCGAAGGACTGTTCCTTGCCGGCGCCGGCTCGCATCCCGGCGGCGGCATTTCCGGCGCGCCCGGCCTCAACGCCGCGCGCCGCATCATCGCGATGAGGGCATGAGCATGGCACAGGCAACCAGGAAGAAGCCCGTCGAGGCCGAAGTCGACCCGGTGGTCGAAGCCCGCAGAGCAGCGCAATCTCATTTCCGCACGCTGCGGCTTGGCACACCCTTCCAGCCACGCATCGACGCGCTCGGTTTGCAGCAGGACTGGTACAGCTGGGCCGGGTATCGCGCCCCACATTCGCTGTGGGACGAGGAGCTCGAATATTTCGCCATCCGCAGCCAGGCGGCGCTGTTCGATATCTCGCCGATGACGAAATACCGGATCGAGGGGCCGGACTCCGAGGCCTATCTCGACCGCGTCACCTTGCGCGACGTCACCAAGCTGAAGCCCGGCCGCGTCCACTACACCGCCTGGTGCGATGACGAGGGCTTCGTGCTCGATGACGGCACGTTGTTCCGGCTGTCGCCGACGCGCTTCCGCCTCTGCTCGCAGGAACGCCATCTGCCCTGGCTGCTCGACAGCGCCATTGACTATCAGGTCAGCGTCGAGGAAGAGACCGAAGCCGTGGCCGGCCTGGCGCTGCAAGGTCCGACTTCCTTCGCCATCCTGCGCGACGCCGGCTTCGCCGGTGTCGAGCGGCTGAAAGTCTTCGACCTTGCCGAGTTTGCCCATGACGGCGCAACGGTCACCATCTCGCGCACCGGCTTCACCGGCGATCTCGGCTACGAGCTGTTCGTGCCGGCCGACAAGGCGCTGAGCCTGTGGGACCGACTGATGGCGGCGGGCGAACTGCGCGGCATCCGCGCCATCGGCTACACGGCGCTGAACCGCGCCCGCTTGGAAGCCGGGCTGATCGTCGCCAACGCCGACTTCACCACCTCGGAGCACGCCATACGCACCGACCGCCTGCGCATGCCGGACGAGATCGGCCTCGGCTTCATGATCGATCTGGAAAAAGGCCATTTCAACGGCCGCCGCGCCATCCTTGAAGCGCGCGCGAAGAAGAAGCTGCGACATGTGCTGGTCGGGCTGGAGATCGAGGGCAACATCCCGGCCGAGCACGCGATCGTCTACTACAAGAAGAGCCAGGAGGTCGGACTGGTGAGCGCGGCGATGTGGTCGCCAATGGCCAAGCGCAACATCGCTCTCGCCTCGCTGCGGCGGCCTTATGGCGACACCATTGTCGACGACCTCTGGGTCGAGATTTACGCCATGCGCGAGTTGCAGTACCAGAAGCTGATGAAGCGGGCGAAAGTGGTGCAGCGGCCTTTCATCAAGCTCGACCGCCGCACCGCCAACCCGCCGGCGGATTTCTAACCCATGGCCACCGATGCAGAGCCTGACGACGCGGAGGCCGCCGAGCAGTGGGAGCTGATCAACACGCCGCTTGGCGAGAAATGGTCCGGCCGCACCCGTTACGCGGCGGCGATGTTCTTCTTCAAGCGCGGCGAGATGACTGCCGAGACGCTCGAGGTCTACCGCATCTGCGCCCGGCTCGATGCCGAAAACCCCTTGCCGATCATCCGCGATCGCGGCGTCGGCAAGGAATGGCTGCAGCGCATCGGTTACGCGCAGTGAGCGCGCTTCATCCTATGGTTCTTTCCAGCACGCTCAACCAATTGCGGTAAGCGATCTTCTCGATCAGTGCGCGTCCGAAACCGCGCGCGGCGAGCGCGTCGATGAGTTTCGGCAGGCCGGCGACGTCGCCGATGACGGCCGGGATCATGGCGCCGTCGAAATCCGAGCCAAGCCCGACGCCATCCTCGCCCAGCGCCTGCAACAGCGAGTCGATGTGGCGCACCATGATGTCGAGGCTGGTGTCGGAATTCATGCGGCCGTCCTCACGCAGGAAGCCGGTGGCGAAGTTCAGGCCCACCATGCCGCCCGACTCGCGGATCGCGCCAAGCTGCCAATCGGTCAGGTTGCGCGAATGGCCGCAGATCGCATGCACGTTGGAGTGGGTCGCGACGAGCGGCGCATCGCTCAAGTCCACCACGTCGCGAAAACCCTTCTCGTTGAGATGCGACAGGTCGATCATGATTTTCAACTTGTTGCAGGCCTTGACCAGCGCCTTGCCGGGATCGGTGAGGCCAGGCCCGGTGTCGGGCGATGAGGGGAAGCGGAACGGCACACCATGGCCGAAAGCGTTGGACCGGCTCCAGACGATGCCCAGTGAGCGCAGGCCGGCGGCGTGCAACACGTCGAGCATCGCAAGCTCAGGATCAATCGCCTCGACGCCCTCGATATGGAACACGGCGGCGATCGAACCCTTGGCCATCGCATCGCGCACATCGCCGGCACTGCGGCAAACGGTCAACGCGCCGGCGCGCTCCAGCCGAAACAGGATCGATGCCATGCCGATGGTCGAGGTGAGCGCGTCGGCTTGCGGCAGCCCCGGCGGCAAGGGCTCGTTGTCGCTCGGCGCCGGCGGCACGGCGCTGCGCTTCGACTTTTCGACCGGCGGCGGAAAGATCGCGAACATGCCGCCGGCAAAGCCACCCTTCTTGGCGCGCGGCAGGTCGATATGGCCGCCCGGCGTCCCCTCGATGAACAGCTTTTCGACATCCGCATCCTTCGATTGGTAGAGGCGAAGGAGCGTGTCGTTGTGGCCGTCAAAAACGGGGATCAGGTCGGTATCGGTCATAAGGGGAGCCATTCAATTCGGTGACAGGCGGGACGAATTCTCGTCCAAGCGAACTGTCAACTTAGGCAAGATGGCCGGGCGGCGCAAATGCCAGGCCGGCTCTTTTCCTTCTCCCCTTGTGGGAGAAGGTGGATCGGCGCCTAAGCGCCGAGACGGTTGAGGGGTGTTCCAGCGGAGTGAAACGTCAGCTTTCCCTGGAACACCCCTCATCCGTCGCCTGCGGCGACACCTTCTCCCACAAGGGGAGAAGGAAAAAGTTACTGCTTCAACACATCCGCCCACTCCGGGTGGCGGCGGAACTGCGCGTTGGCGAAGGGGCAGAGCGGGATGATCTTCTTGCCGGCGGCGCGCGCGTCCTCGACCGCGCGGGTGACAAGGCGAAGCCCCGCACCCTGGCCGCGAAACGCGTCCGGCACCTCGGTGTGATCGATGATGAGCTGGTGCTCGCCGATCTTGGTGAAGGTCATCTCGGCCTCGGCGCCGCCCGGTCCGCGTATCACGTAGCGTCCCTTGGAGCCACGGTCTTCCAATTCGATCTCGGGCAGCTGGTCAGCCATTGTGTTTGCCTCCTTCAGCCGGCGCGAGGGCAAAAAGCCTCCGCGCCGCTTCGATTTCATTCGGCTGCACCTCGTGCCCGCCATCGTGCCATTCCACTGTGACATCGGCGCCGTCGGCGCGCAAATAGGCTTCGAGACGCGAGGTCAGGTTCGGCGGACAGATCGGGTCGCGCCTGCCCGCCGTGATCAGCATATGCCGGCCGGCGAGGCTGCCCTGAACCTGCGGCTCGAACGGGATCAGCGGATGCATCAGCGCCGTTGCGTCAAACAAGGTCGGCTGTGCAAACACCACCGATGCCAGGATGTTGGCCCCGTTGGAATAGCCGAGCCCGAACACCGCTGACGGCTTTGCCGCCTCGATATGCGCCTTGACGAAGCCCGCCATCTTTTCCGTTGCCCGTGCCAGATCGTCCATATCGTAGACGCCCTCGCCGGTGCGACGGAACGCCGCGCCATATTCGGACACGTCGCCACGCGGCGACACGATGGTTGCCGTGGGCAGCAGTTCGCGGCCGAAGGTCAGGAGCTGGTTCTCGTCGGCTCCCGTGCCGTGGAAGACGAACAGCAGTGGGCCGCCCGGCGAGCCGGGCAGCATTTTGTGGATGTAGGCGTCGCTGCTCATCGGCTCAGCCTTCCAGCTTCTGCAGGTGTTCTTCGAGATAGGGCCGCAGATGCTGGTGCTGCGTCGGCAGCTTCAGCGCCTCGCCCAGATGCGCGGTGTCCTCGTCGCGGTTGAAGCCCGGCTCGTTGGTCGACACTTCGAACAGCACGCCGCCCGGCGTGCGGAAATAGATCGCCCAGAAATAGTCGCGATCGATGACCGGCGTCACGCCGTAACCCGTGTCGATCAGCGCCTTGCGGACTTCGAGCTGCTTGGCGCGATCCTCGACGGCGAAGGCGACGTGGTGCACCGAGCCGGCGCCGAGATTGGCGAAACCGGCGCCGGGCAGCGATTCGATATCGACGACGTCCGCGCCATTGCCGTTCTTGATCGCCAGCCGGCGCGTGTTGCCGGATTTGTCGACTTCTTCATAGCCCATGAACTTCAGCAACTCCTCGGTGGCGCCGCCGTCCTTCAACCGGAGCGAAACCGAATGGAAGCCGCGGATCGCCTCGTCGCCGGGAACGCCGCCCTTGACCCAGGGCGCCCGGGTGTCGGCCTTGTCCTCGACCAACGCGAAACTGTCGCTGTCCGGACCGGTGAAGGTCAGCCGCTTCTCGCCAAAACTTTCGCTGCGGGCGACATTGCCGACGCCCTCGTCGGTGAAGCGCTTTTCCCAATAGCCAAGCGTGCCCTCAGGGACCGAGAACACCGTGGTGCCGACCTCGCCGACGCCATGCCGGCCCTTGCCGATATCGGGGAACGGGAAATAGGTCATCACCGAGCCCGGCGTGCCGAGCTCGTCGGCGTAGTAGAGATGATAGACATCCGGCGCGTCGAAATTGACCGTCTTCTTGACCCGGCGCAGGCCGAGTTTTTTGGTGAAGAACTCATTGTTGCGGCGCGCATCGCTAGCCATCGAGGTGACGTGATGCAGCCCCTGGATCTGATTGAGCATGGTGGTGCCCCTTCCCTTTGTCTTATTTGTCTTATGCGGCCTCGCCGCTCTCCACGCCAATATGAGGATGGCGACGGCCGCGGCAAAGCGGGCAAACACAGGATGGACTGTGCTGTAAAAGTGAACGAATAGGTTATATCCGTTCACCGTTCGATGACTGAGCTTGCCTTGCAAAACCGGCAATTTTCCGCTCCATCTGCGGCCGCGCATCCACCAGGAGATGATCTTGAACAACCCGCATGGCCGCCCGAATGTTCTCCTCGTCACCTGTGACCAATGGCGCGGCGATTGCCTCTCGGCTGCCGGCCATCCTCTAGTGAAAACACCGAATGCGGATGCGCTTGCTGCCGAGGGCGTGCTGTTTCGCCGCCACTACGGCGGCGCCGCACCTTGCTCGCCGGCCCGCGCCTGCCTCTATACCGGTCTCTACCAGATGAACAACCGCGTTTGCCGCAACGGCACGCCACTGGATGCCCGCCACGGCAACATCGCGATCGCGGCGCGTGCGGCTGGTTATGACCCGACCTTGTTCGGCTACACCGACGTCTCGCTCGACCCGCGCCTGCTTGCCGACAATGACCCGCGCCTGCGCAGCTATGAAGGCGTGCTGCCCGGTTTCACCGTGCGGCAGGCTCTGCCGGAGCATCAGAAACAATGGCTGTCCTGGCTGCGCGCGCAAGGTATCGATACCAGCGCCGGTAGCCCGGACATCCATCGTCCGGCCAGCGGGCAGGGCAAGAGCGATGTGACCAGTGCGCCGCCCGTCTATTCGAAAGACCAGACGCCGACGGCGTTTCTGGCCGGCGAGTTCATCCGCTGGCTTGGCGAACAGGAGCAAAACACGCCCTGGTTCGCGCATATCTCTTTCATCAGCCCGCACCCGCCCTTCATCGTGCCGGAACCCTATAACACCATGTATGATCCGGCCGACGGCCCGGCGTTCAAACGCGCGGCGGATTGGCAGGCCGAGGCCGCCAGCCATCCCTATCTTGCCTACGATATGGGGCGGCAGAAACGGACCAAATTCGTTCCGGGTATCGAGGGTAAGGTGCCCGACTGGAGCGAGGAAAATTTCCGCCGCATCCGCGCCATCTATTACGGCATGATCTCGGAGGTCGACGCGCAAATCGGACGCATCTGGCAAGCGATCAAGACGGCCGGCACCTGGAACGACACGGTGGTCGTGCTCACATCCGATCATGCCGAGATGATGGGCGACCATTTCATGCTCGGCAAAGGCGGCTTCTTCGACGCCAGCTACCACATTCCGCTGATCGTCCGCGATCCAAGGCGCAAGGCGACGGCCGGTTCATCTGTTGACCACTTCTCCGAAGCCGTCGACGTCTTCCCGACTCTGCTCGACTTGGTCGGTGCCGCGCCGCAGCCTCATCTCGACGGCCGGTCGCTGACGCCATGGCTCGATGGCGAGACGCCAGCCGCCTGGCGTGACGCCGCGCATTGGGAATTCGACTTCCGGACCGTCGCAGGCAACGAGGCCGAGACCCATTTCGGCATTGGCTCCCGGCAATGCAGCCTCGCCGTCATCCGCGCTGACGATTTCAAATACGTCCATTTCGGCGGCGGCCTGCCGCCGCTGCTGTTCGATCTGAAGAAGGATCCTGGCGAACTCAACAATGTGGCCAACGATCCAGCCTATCTGCCGACGCGGCTGGAGTTCGCCGAACGGCTGCTCGCCTGGCGCGCCTGCCATCTCGACCAGTCACTGGCATTGGCAGAGCTGACGGAGGATGGAGTGGTCGGTCATATCGCCGGACTTCCATTATCGGCGGCGTGAAAAAGCCCGCGCCGTCTCCGGCGCAGGCTTTTCGATCGATGCAGCGGCTCAATCGCTGAAGATCATCCGCTGCTGATCCCGCTTCTCGGCATAGCTGCCCTTGTCATAGGCGGTCTGCTTTTCGAGCTGCTCCTTGGTGAAGTTGGTGTAGAGATACTTCTTGCCGTTCTTGTCGGTCATGAACTTGAGATGGTCCATGCCGACCGCCACTTCCTTGGCGCCGATGCCGAGGAAGCCGCCGACATTGACGATCACCGCGTCCGGCTTGTTGTCGGGCGTCAGCACGACGTCACCGATCGAGCCGATCACGGCATCGTTCGCCCCATAGACCGTCGTCCCTTTGAGGTCGTCGCCCCTGATGTTGCCGATCGGCATTTCGCTCAGTGTCGATTTGTCGATCGAGGCGGTCTTGGTTTGGTCGGTGGCGGCAGCGCCATTGTCGGCCGGCTTGTTGTCGGCCGTAGCGGGCGCTGGCTTCGCAGGCTTGACCTCGGCCGTCGACCGAGCAGGCTCAGCCGGCTTGGCACCCTTGTCGGTGGTGGTATCCGATGCCGCGACCGCGGGTGTGGTCGTTGCCGGAGCATTGTTCGCAGCCGCCATCGATCCAGGCGCCGGGTCGTAGGCCTTGCGGTTGAAATCAGGCTGCGCCTGCAGCTCTTCCTTTGTTGTCTCGGCCACCAGCCAACGGTCGCCATTCTTTTCAGCCCATTTCGCTTTGGCGAAATCATAGGTCACATTCTTCGTGCCCATGCCGAGGAAGCCACCAACGCCGATCACCAGCGACTCGGCTTTGCCGTCCTTGGCAAGCACGATGTCCTTCACGTCGCCGATCTTCTGGGCATCGTCCGCGGTGCCGTTGTAGACGGATTCGCCCATGATGTTGGTTGCAAGGTTGCCGTCGGCCTTCTTCGCCGGTGCGGCAGCCGGAGCCTGCGCGGTTGTGCTATTGGCGGGTTGCGTCGTATCGCTGGCCTGCGTCGGGGCCGGATCGTATGGCTTGCGGTCGAAAGCGGGCTGAGCGGTCAGCTCGTCCTTGGTCGTCGTCGCCACCAGCCAGCGGTCGCCGTTCTTTTCAGCCCATTGCAGCTTGGCGTAGTCGAAGGCCACATCCTTGGCGCCGACACCCAGGAAGCCGCCGACGCCGATGATGGCCGACTTGGCCTTGCCGCTCGCATCGAAAACGACGTCGTCGACCTTGCCGATCTTCTGGGCATCGTCGCCGCTGCCGTTATAGACGGATACGCCAATGATGTTGGTCATCAATGCGCCGTCGGCGCGCGTTACAGGTGCGGGGTTTGTCGCCGCCGGCGGCTCGGCCGGCGTCGGTGTTGCGGTCTGGGCAAAAGCGCCGGTTGCAAGCAGAGTTGCAAGCGCGGTCGTCGCAAAAAGCGTACGGATCATGACTGTCTCTCCTCGTGCCTTATTCAGGCGCGCCATGCCATCGGTCCACCTGGGACAGACGGGCCGACGCGGCGCGTTCGACAGCTTCACAACGTCGTGACCATGGCCTTGTTCCGAAAAACCCGGAACCATGCACGGGGCTCTAAATTCCTGACTTTCGCGGAACCTTTACGAGCACTCCCCGTTTCAGCCTGCGGCTGAGCGATGTTGTCTCAAAGCCCAACGAATTGAGAAGGCGGGAGTGGGGCATGCGGTTTGCCGCGGTGCTGAACCAGGACGGCGGCACGTTGCGCACGATCGATATCGGCGCCTTTTCCGACCGGCTGCGCCATACACTTGAGGCGGCCGGACATTCCGTCCAGATCGACATCGTCGCCGGCCATGAGGTTGCTGCGGCGTTGGAAAAGGCCATCGCCAAACGCAACATTGACGTGATTATCGCCGGAGGCGGCGACGGCACCATCTCGACCGCGGCTTCGCTACTGATGAACAAGAAGAAGGCCTTGGCCATCTTGCCCGCAGGCACCATGAACCTCTTCGCGCGCGGCCTTGGCATCCCGCAGACGCTGGACGCCGCGCTTGACTCCTTTGCCGATGGGGAGGTGATCGCTGTCGACATGGCAAGCGCCAACGGCCAGCCTTTCGTTCATCAGTTCTCGATCGGCATGCATGCCAGGATGGTCCAGCTACGCGAAAAAATGGACTTCGGCTCCCGGCTGGGAAAGATTCATGCGTCGGTTCGTGCCGCGTGGGCGACGATCAAGAGCCCGCCGGCGCTTAAAGTGGGTCTGACAGTCGGCAAAGCCGAGATCGTCACCCGCACCACAGGCATCGCCATCTCCAACAATCTGTTCGGCGAAGGTCACCTGCCCTACGCGGACAATCCGGCCGGCGGCGTGCTCGGCATCTATGTCAGCGTCGCGCGCAAGCGCCATCACCTGGCGCAATTGCTGCTCGACATGCTGCGCGGCCGATGGCGCGCGAGCGCGCATATCGAAGTTCATCAAGCCCGCAAGGCGGTGTTGAAGATCCGGTCGCCGATCAGGAAGTTCAGCGCTGTCCTGGATGGCGAGTTGATCCGGCTGGAGCGCGAGACCACGATTGAAATCCACCCCGGCGCTCTGAACGTGCTCGTTCCCGCCAGCAATACGCAAGCGAAGGCGGCGTGATGCAGCGATCAGCCGCCCTGAGTGGTTTTTTGCCCGGCAGGCGGAGCCGCAGGAACGGTCTGCTGCGCGGTAGGCGCCTTAATCAGCTCTCCGTAAATCTCCACCCCGCCCCATGCGATGAAGGCCAGCAGCAGCCCGGCTATGAGTATCCTGAGCGCGTGCCAGCCCCAACGCCCCTGGCGGGCTTTGTCTTCAGGTACGATCTTGGTCATTCTTGGCCTCTATACTGCGCGGCGGCGGGCGCTTTTGAACACGACATGGTCGGGTAACGGGTCCTGTCCGCGAAGGTTCCGGACCCACGAACGTCGGTCGAGCGATCGTCTGGCGACTTGGGGGACGTGACGTTTTGAGGGAACAGTGACCAGCAAGGCGCAAGGACTGCCGGCCGATGTCAGTCGCGCCGTCGAAGATACGGACCGGCTTGCCGTGCTGCGCGGCCTCGACGCCATGGACACGGCCGCCGATACCGATTTCGACCGCATCACCGCGTTGGCGGCAGCCATCATCGAGGCGCCTGTGGCCCTGGTGACTTTGCTCGATACCGACCGGCAGTGGTTTAAGTCGCGGATCGGCCTCGACGCGAAGGAAACGGCCACCGACATCTCGTTTTGCGCCCATGCCATCACCGCCGGTGACGATGCCATGGTGGTGACCGACGCGACCCTGGATCCGCGCTTTGTCCGCAATCCGTTGGTGACCGGCACAGAGCATATCCGGTTCTATGCCGGCGTGCCGATGGTGGTGGCTGGCGCGAGGATCGGCACGCTTTGCGTGCTCGACCGCGAGCCCAGGGCGTTCCCGACGCCGGACAGGCTGGCGCAGCTGAGGATGCTGGCGGACCTGGCGGCGAGCCTGTTCGCCCTCAAGGATGCAAACCGCAATGGCGCCATCGCCAAGGCCGAGTTGGCGCACGAGGAAAAGCGTCGCGCCATCGCACTCGATGCCGCGTCGCTGGCGAGCTGGGTGTGGGATATCCGCACCGACATCATAGACTGCGACGCGCTGATGGCCGAGCTTTTCAACCTGCCACCGTCGAACCGGCTCAAGGCGCGCGACATCCTGCGCGCCATCGATCCGCGCGATGTCTACCAGACCGAGACGCGCTTTCGTGATGCGCTGAGCGGCAGCGACGATTATTTCGGCGAATACCGCGTCAACGGCTTCGAACCTCCCCGCTGGATCGCCACGCGCGGACGTGTCGTCGAGCGCGACAGCGAGGGCAAGCCGACCCTGATCTTCGGCGTCAACTACGACATCACCGAACGCAAGCTGGGCGACGAGCGGCAGCGCCTGCTGCTGCGCGAGCTCAACCATCGCGTCAAGAACACGTTGGCGACAGTGCAGGCACTGGCGACGCAGACGGTGCGCCACGCCCGCCAGCCGAGCGAATTCCTTGAGGCCTTCAGCGCCAGGCTGCAGGCGCTCGGCGCCGCCCACGGCCTGCTCTCGGACCGAGAATGGCGCGGTATCGGCATCAGCGAGCTGGCCCGCATCGAGGTGAAACCGTTCGAGACCAGTGACGAGCCCCGCATCGCGATTTCAGGCCCCGACATCCTGCTCTCGCCGGACCAGGCGGTGGGGCTTGGCCTGATCCTGCACGAGCTGGCCAGCAATGCGCTGAAATACGGTTCGCTGACGGCGCCGTCCGGCAAGGTCGATCTCGACTGGAAGACGCAAGGCCGCAAAGGCGCGCGGCGGCTGGTGCTCACCTGGCGCGAAAGCGGCGGGCCGAAGGTCGCGCCTCCCGATCGCCAAGGGTTCGGCTCGATCCTGATCCGCCGCAGCCTGGCCAAGGTCATCGACAGCGAGGTGACGCACGATTTTCGGCCAGGCGGTGTCTTTGCCGAGATATCCATCCCGCTCGAGCACGCCTTGAAGTAAAAGCTAAGGCGTTTCGTCGGGATCCCGCTTCGGCGGCCTGGTTTTGGTGTTCTCGCGATAGACAGCATAAGCGAGCGCCGCCAGAGCCGGCGCAGCGAGAACGCCCAGCCCGCCCTTGCTCTTGGCAAGGACCGGCAGTAGCGCAAGCGCCGCTGTGATCCCCATCGCCGCCATATCGGCCTGCCGACGCCGTGCCCGGCGCCTGCTGCGCATGCTGGCCGCCAGCTTGTGGATCACCAGGATCAGCCCGGCAACCACCAGGAAACCGACGCCGAAGCCGAGGCTGGTCGCCAACGATCCATAGCGCGCCGCCAGCCAGATATAGGCAGCGCCGATGAGGAAGCCGACTCCGCACAGCGCGAACAGGGCGGCAAGACCGTAAAGGATTGCCGCCGTCCGCGCTCTTTGCACGGCAGCCATGGCCTCGCCCGAGGCAAGGCCCGAAATCAGCGAGATCAGCGACCCCATCTCAGATCAGCGTCGGGTAAGAAGCGCGAAGAGGAAACCGACGCCCGCCGCGATCGCCAGCGACGTCACCGGCTTTTCACGCACGCGCTCGATGATCTGCGCCTCGATATCCTCGGCGCTGCCGCGCACATTCTCGAAAGCCGCCTCGCCCTGGGCGCGCAGCTGCTCGACACCTTCGGCTGCCACGCGGCGCGCCGCGCCATAACCATGCTCGCCGGTCTTGGCGAGTTGCTTGGTCAGCTTTTCGATATCGGCCTTCAACTGCCGGATGTCGGCTTCAAGGTCGGCGGTGGTCGCGTCGTCAATCGCGGATTTTCCAGCGGCGGTTGCCATTCTCTAACTCCTTGCGTTTGCTTCAATTTCAACGTCAGACCCACTGCCAAGGTTCCGGAGCGCCCGGTCTAATCACCAGTCGCCTATATTAGCGGCCTGCGGTCCTCGCCCATGCCTTCCCAGCGGGCGAGAGCCTTGAGCCCATCATAATTGACGACCTCGCAGCCGCCATCGCGCCAAACGAGCAGATTGCGGTCCATCAGCTTGCGAATCGTCTTGTTTGTGTGGACGAGCGAAAGGCCAAGCGTGTCGGCAATATGCTGCTGCGTGATCGGGATTTGCAAAGGCGTTTTGCCGTTGAGGCCGGCGCCGCGGGCACGACTGACGATGAAGGCGATGAGATAGGCTGCACGCTCCAGCGCCGTGCGCCGGCCGATGCTGAGCAGATTCTCATCCAACATGCGTTCCTCGCGCGACGCCAGCCATGTGATGTCGTAGGCGAGCCCTGGATGGTTGCGGTAGAGTTCCTGCAACTGCTCGCGTTCGAACACGCACAGAAGCATCGGCGACAGGGCTTCGACCGAATGCTGCATCTCACCCATCAGGCTGCCTTGCAGACCGATGAGATCGCCAGGCATGGAATAATTGAGGATCTGCCGACGCCCGTCGGGCAAAAGCTTGTAGCGGAAAGCCCAGCCGGAAAGCACAGTGTAGAGATGAGCGCTATGGCTGCCTTCGACCAACACCGTGGCACCCTTGTCGACGGCGAGCTCGCCTTTCTTGAAGTTGCTGACGAACGACAATTCCTGCTTTTCAAACTCGCGAAAAGCCGGCAAAGGCCGAAGCGGGCATTTTTCGCAAGGATATTGACGGGTGGCGGCGGAACGTGCGCTTTGGCTGGACATTTCGACCCCCTCTTCGAAATCCCTGCCCTTATGGGCGCACAGGAACGTTCGAGACCGATCAAGGTTCCGCGATGCATGGACAGCCTCATGTCTTTTTTAAATGACATGCCGCCAGATTCCACGCATGAGTGCGGCCCGCCGAGGAGACCTCGATAGTGCCAGCATTGCTTGACGGACTGCGTATTCTCGTCTTGGAAGACGAATTTCTGATCGCGATGGATGTCGAGCAGCTTTGCCGCGACCATGGCGCCGGCGATGTGCTGATCGCGCGCGAGCTCGGTGAGGTCGATGGCCAGGCGCTGTCGTCGCGCTTCGACGCGGCCGTCGTCGATCTCATGCTTGGCGGCGTCTCGACACTGGACTTCGCCGCACGGTTGCGCAGCGAAGCCGTGCCGTTTGTATTCGCCTCGGGTTATTCGGACTCCGACGAAGTCAAAGCTTCGTTCCCCGATGTTAGGCTGGTGACCAAGCCCTATTCCGGCGATGACCTGATCCAGGCGTTGGCGGCGGCTTGCGGTCGCACCGCCCCGGCCCAATAAGCCGGCTCAGGCGGCGTTCGACCCGGTCACCTGCGCGGAAATTGCGTCGGGACCGAATTCATCCTCACCCGAAATCTTGAGGATCTCCTGCAGCCTGGTGCGTGCCCGGCTGACCCGGCTCTTGATCGTGCCGACCGCGCAACCGCAGATTTCGGCCGCCTCTTCATAGGAAAAGCCGGATGCGCCGATCAGGATGATGGCTTCGCGCTGATCCTCGGGCAGTTGCTCGAGCGCGCCGCGAAAATCCTTGAGGTCAAGCTGGCCGTGCTGCGCCGGATGAACGGCGAGGCGCGCGGTCATGATGCCGTCGCTGTCCTGCACCTCGCGGCCGCGCTTGCGCATCTGCGAATAGAATTCGTTGCGCAGGATCGTGAACAGCCACGCCTTGAGGTTGGTCCCCGGCTGGAAGCTCTCATGCTTGTCCCAGGCCTTGACCAGCGTTTCCTGGACGAGGTCGTCGGCTTTGTCGGCGTTCTGTGTCAATGACACCGCGAAGGCGCGCAAGCTCGGTATCGCACCGAGCAACTCGGTCTTGAAGTTCTGGGAGACCGCCGCCATGCCCTCAATCCTTTTTCCGGGCAGGTTCGGCCTGTTCCAGCTGACTGAGCAGCTGAGCGAAACGGTCCGGCACGTTGTCCGAGACCAGCTCGTCATAATATTGCTTGAGTTTGCGGGCGATTTCCGAATTCGCGCCAAGCGGATTGCCGTCTGCGATCCGGTGCCTATTTGCGGCGCCAGCCGTGGTATCTTTTGACATTTCTTTCATAGTCGCCCTAGTTTCCAGCACTCGAACCGCTCTTCGACTTCAAACCACAACGCAAGCGGAACCCTCGTCTGGTTGCCCATCCCGAACTCCGAAACGCACTTGTGCTAATTTAGTTCCACAGCCGGCGGAACTTTTTCTGAAAGCCGGCGTTGGTTTGCCGGGGCTTGCAATCATTGTGGCCTGCAAGAGCAACAACGTCATCTGAGGGAGACGTAAATAATGAGTTTGTCCGCAACCATCGCTCCGCACCTGCCCTTCCTGCGCCGCTTCTCGCGCGCTGTCTCGGGGTCTCAGGAGAGTGGCGACGCGCTGGTCGCCGCAATGCTGGAAGCCATCATCGCCGATGTCGATATTTTTCCGGCGGCCTCCAGCGACCGCATCGCGCTGTATAAGGTCTTCGCAAAGCTGTTCACCTCCGTGGCCATCCGCGTCCCACAGGAGCAGGCACAGACCGCCTGGGAACAGCGCGCCGCCGCCAATCTCAATGCACTCGCCCCGCGGCCCAGGCAGGCCTTCCTGCTGGTCGCCGTCGAGGGCTTCAGCGAGGACGAGGCGGCCGAAATCCTCGATGTCGACGAGGATGAGTTCTCCGAATTGCTTGCCCAGGCGAGCAACGAGATTTCCCGCCAGGTCGCGACCGACGTCCTGATCATCGAGGACGAGCCGTTGATCGCCATGGACATCGAGGAGATGGTCGAAAGCCTCGGTCACCGTGTGGTCGGCACGGCGCGCACGCATGCCGAAGCGGTGGCCATGTTTGGCAGGACGCGGCCAAAAATGGTTCTGGCTGATATCCAGCTCGCCGACGGCAGTTCGGGCATCGAGGCCGTGAACGAGATCCTGTCCTCGACGCCGGTGCCGGTGATCTTCATCACCGCCTTCCCCGAACGTCTGTTGACGGGTGAACGGCCCGAACCGGCCTTCCTGGTGACCAAGCCGTTCAATCCCGACATGGTCAAGGCTCTGATCAGCCAGGCGCTTTTCTTCGATCGGCAGGCCAAGGCCGCGGCCTGATCGATCGCAGCGATACCGCTAAAAAATTCCGTGCGAGGCCTTCCGCCTCGCACGATGTCATGCGTGCCTCCGCTGAAAAAAGCCTGTTTCCGGGGGGATCGTCTTTTTCAGCGAATGGTGGAACAAACGCCACCGAGCCACGTTCTTTTCCAGACAGAAGAAGGAGACGCATCATGCTGTACTGGGCGCTCGTATTTCTCGTAGTTGCGATCATCGCCGGCGCGCTTGGCTTCGGCGGCATAGCCGGTACCTCGGCCGGCATCGCGCAGATTTTGTTCTTCATCTTCCTCGCCTTCCTGGTCATCTCGCTGATCGCCGGCTTGTTCAGGAGAGCATGACTTCAGACGTCGAACACTGGAAGCCGCACCCCTCAAACGGTTTCCAGCCACCGCCGGGCGGTGTCTCAAAAGGGCGCCGTCCGGCGGACCGTTTTAGGGACTTGCTATTCCAAGCTATCGAACCGGATCAGGAACTTCTTTCGGATAGGGCCGTTCCAGCCTGAGTATAGGGCCGTTCCAGCCTGAGTGCGGAAGTGTTCGATGCGTTCCAAGCCGTCAAAGGAAGATGAATCCAAAAACCAGGACGGTCACGCCGTCCCGGAGGCCGACGTCATAGCGATGCATCCGGCGGAAGGTGGGATGCAAGTCGGCCGGGCCTTGCTTCATGCGCTTCACAACGCGGGAATCTCAGTTCTCTACCAGGATCGGGAGATGAAAACGGTCTGGGCGCGCAACATGCGTGCGCCCTGGATCGCCGCCGACGGCAAGGATTTGCTTGCGCCGGCGCAGCTTGAACGCATAAGCGCCGTCAAACGCAAGGTGATCGAATCCGGCAATGCCGAACAGCTCGAGCTCAGCATTCCAGGAAGCCATGGCGTGCGCTGGTTTCAGCTTTGGGCCGACGCCGATCGCGGCGAAGCAGGAGACGTGCTGGGCGTCGTCACCACCATGGTCGAGACGACGGAGCAGAAACGGCGCGAGCAGACGCTCAAGACCTTGCTGCGCGAGGTCAGCCACCGGTCGAAAAACCTGCTGGCGATCATCCAAAGCATTGCCACCCAGACCGGGCGCTATGCGGAAACGCTTGAAGAGTTCCTCGCCCGGTTTCGAGGCCGGCTGCAGTCGCTGGCGTCCTCGCAGGATCTCGTCACCTCCTCCAATTGGCGGGGAGCCGCATTCCAGGAGCTCGTATCCGGTCAGGTCGGTCGCTACAGCAGCGACCCGGCGCGCAGCCTGCAACTGGCCGGCGAAAATCCCTATCTCAATCCCAACGCTGCCTTGCATATCGGCCTGGCGATACATGAGCTGGCCGTGAATTCAGCGGCCTACGGCGCGCTGTCGCAGCCTGGCGGCCATGTCGAGGTCAGCGCGAAACTGGAAGTAGGTGGCGCGATTTCGCCCAGCCTTTTGCTGACCTGGACAGAGGCGATCGGCGATGCGCCCCGCAACGAAAAGCGCTTTGGCAGCATGGCGCTGGAGCGGGTCGTGCCGATGTCGCTGAATGGCTCCGCGGCACTCGAAATCGGCGCCAACCGTTTGCAGTACCGCCTGACTGTCCCGAACGGCAATTTCGAGACCGACTGATCTCGCTACATAGCTTTGCCGGCGAAGACCCTTAACCGGCTGTTCACCATAAAGTTCGATCCTATGGTCCCGGCTAACAACGCTGCGCCGGAACCCACCCGCGCTTGGCCGCGTGACCTGGGAGACTGAACATGATGGTTGCCGACATGAACAGGCTGGAGCAGGCTGCCCGCGTCTCGATGAGTGGCTTCCAGGATCCCGAGCCGCCGCCGGCCCCGCGATCATCCCATCTTTCGCTTCGTCTGGCCGCGGTGGCGCTTCTCGCGACCGTCGCTTTGACGGCCGTCTGGCAGCTGTTTTGATCCTGCTTATCCGGTTTTGCCACGACTAAAGTCCGTCGGAGGAACTTTTAGCGGACAAGAATCGTTGTTGGCGGCGAGAGGACTTGCCGCCATGGAACATATCGCCGCGCTGCTTTTTGTCGTCGGCTGCTCGAATGCCATGACCGATTGCCGCGAGCTCAACGTGCCTGTCAGCGTCTTCGAGACCGAGCAAGCCTGCACGGCCGAAAGACCGTTCGCGCTCGGCGACCTGCAAGGTCGGGCGCCCCGCATCGTGGGCGAGTGCCTTGCTGTCGACCCCGCGCTCGAAGATGACTACGACCAGATCGTCTGGAACGTGCGGCCAAATGGCTTGCTCGACGCGTCGCTTGAGGTTTCCGGAACGCTGGTCGCCTCGGCGAACACGCGCCCAGAAAAAGACTATCTTAGCCAACAGTAAGATGGAGCAGGCAAAGCCCGTATTTTCGTGCTAAATGGCTGCTGGCGTTGCCAAAAGTGAGGACAAAAGTGAGGAGCAATTCTATGCGGAAAATGATGATTGCCATGGTTGCCGTGGTCGCTGTCAGCGGCTGCACCACCACCGAGCAGGATGTCGTCGGCGGCGGTCTGATCGGCGCCGGCATCGGCGGCCTGGTCGGCGGCGGCAAGGGCGCGCTGATCGGTGCGGCTGTCGGTGCAGGTTCTGGCCTGCTGGTGCGCAATCTGCGCAATGGCCGTTGCGTGTATCGTGCTCATGATCGTCACGGCCGCCCCTACACCTACACCGCCCGCTGCAACTGATCGGGCAAGGCAACTGGAGGCCGGCTCGTCCGGCCTCCAGCTTCCGAAGGGAAGTTCCCCTCTATTCCACACCGCCGCTCTAGGCGGGCAGAGGGATTGTTATCTCCACCTTCAGGCCATCGGCCTGGTAATCGCGCTTGATCGTGCCGCGCAATTCGCGCGTGACGTTGAGATCGATCAGCTTGGTGCCGAACCCGGTCTTGGTCGGCGCCTCGAGGTTTTTCTGCCCTGCCTCGCGCCAGTTGAGCACCAATAGGCGCTCTTTGCCCCGGCCTTCGACCCGCCAGTCCACCTTGAGCGCACCGACCGCGTTGCCGGCTTCGCCGTATTTCAGCGCGTTTGTCGCCAGCTCATGGAATGTCAGCCCGAGAGCCTGCGTCGTTGTCTCGTCGAGCAGCACTTGCGCCCCGGACAAAACCCCTTCGGGAAGGTCCTTGCCGAACACCTGCCCAAGCTCGATGCGCAGCAGATCGCCCAGGTCCGCTTTCTGCCAGCGCGAACGCGTCAGCATGTCCTGTGAGGCAGCCATCGCCTGGAGACGCGCGGAGAACGACGCCGAGAACTCCTTCACGTCGGTGGCATTCGAGGCCGTCTGACGCGCGATCGCCAGCACGCGTGTGATCGAATTCTTGATGCGATGCTTCATCTCCTGCAGGATCAGGTCTTTTTCCAGCAGGCTCTTCTCCGTCGCCTCGTGCAGCGCCGATTTTGCGTCATAGGCACGCTCCTGATAGCGCGCCACCAGGGCGATCGTGCCGGCAAGCAGCAAGCCCAGCAGCCCGAGCATTACAGGGATGAAGCGCGAGGACGGTGGAGAAAAGGCACTGGTTGGCCGGAAAAGCAGGGTCCACGGTCGGCCGGCCACCACGATATCGCGCCGCGCCAGGAGCTTCGCGCCGATACGCTCCGCCGGTGGCGCCTCCGACCGGAACAGCAGCTTGCCCGCCTCCGGCTTGCCGTCATAAACCTCGACATTGACCGGCAGCAGCGGTGACCGGCTGAGCGCGACCTGAAACAGGTCGCTGGCGCGGAAGGCAGCATAGAGAAAGCCCGCGGTCGAGGACCGGCTTGCATTGATCACATCGGGCGCGGTCTCCACGTTCAGCCGCACGAAAACCAGGAACCCGGTAAACGTCTGCGTCACGCCGGTGCCCTCGCCAAGCTGGACCAGGCCGCTCGCATGCTGCTGGTCGTCGGCCATTGCCTTTTCGATCGCCATTCGCCGGACCGGCTCGCTGAACATGTCGAAGCCGATGATCGACTGGTTGGACGTATCGAGCGGTTCAAACAGCACGATCGGCGTTCGCCATGGCTCGGTCGTCCAGGGGTAGATCGGGTGGGCGGAGCCATGGTCGTGCAGGATGTCGCGTTCGACCGCGGCCTCATCACCGGCCTTGGCGAGCCTCAGAAAGCCGATGCCGCGCAGCCCTGCGAAATTGTCGTCGATGTCGAGCGCGGTGAAGAAGGCCTTGAATTCGCCGCGCGTGATGTCGCCGTTGCGGGCATCGAACAGTGCCTGCGTCGAACGCAAAAGCGACAGATGGAGGTCGATGCGGCTTTCGATGCGGTTGAGCGCGTCATCGGCGGTGCCTTCGAACTTGATGCGCGCCGCTTCCTGTGTCGCGAAATAGGCAAACCCCGCCATCGTGAGGCTGATCAGCGCGACGGCGATGAAGGCGACGATAGGGAAGAATCTTTTCAACAGCCAAGTCCAGAAAGGTCGGACCTTTATGGGCAAGTCCGGCCAACAACACAATGGCGGGGTCAAGCCATCGCGGCGGCTGGCCTATAGCTCGCTGCCAAGTAGCCGGCTAACTTTTGGTCACGCGGGCTGTCTTCAGCTATGCGGCTGTCTTCAGCTCGCTATGCAGCGATTCTCAGCGCGCCGGGACCAGGAATGGCGCCAGGCGGGACCTTGCCGAGGATGATCATGCCAAGCACCTCGTCCTGGGTGACGTCGCTGGTGCGGGCGGTGCCCACCACCTGGCCGTTCTTCATCACGCAGACCCGGTCGGCAAGCTCGAAAACGTCATGGATGTCATGGCTGATCAGGAAGATGCCGATGCCGTCGGCCTTGAGCTGCTTGACCAGCTCGCCGACCTGGGCCGTCTCTTGCGGCCCGAGGGCCGCGGTCGGCTCGTCCATGATCAGGATGCGGGCATTGAACAGGATGGCGCGCGCGATCGCCACGGATTGCCGCTGCCCGCCCGACAGCTTCACCACCGGCTCCTTGAAGCGCTGGAAGCGCGGGTTGAGCCGGCCCATGACCTTGCGCGCCTCGGCCTCCATGGCGACGTCATCCAGCGTCCCCCAGGCCGTCATCAGCTCGCGCCCGAGGAAGAGGTTGGCTGCGGCATCGACATTGTCGGCCAGCGCCAGCGTCTGGTAGATCGTCTCGACGCCGTATTTCTTGGCGTCACGCGGATTGGAGATCGAAGCCTCCTGGCCATTGATGAAGATCTGACCCGCATCGCGCTTGTAGGCGCCGGACAGGATCTTGATCAGCGTCGACTTGCCGGCGCCGTTGTGACCGAGCAGCGCCATCACTTCCCCGGGAAAGAGATCGACGGACGCGTCGTCGACGGCGCGGATGCCGCCGAAGGCGATCGAAACGTTGCGCATGTCGACCAGTGGGACGCCTGCGGGAGTAGATGTTTCAGCCATGATCGTTCTCCCCTCAAACCCGCTTGCGGTACATGGTGTCGAGCCACACCGCGATGACCAGCACGGCGCCGACGACGATGCTCTGCAGCGGCGAGTCGACACCGAGCAGCACCATGCCGGACTGCAGCGACTGCATCAAAAGCGCGCCGAGCATGGCGCCGATGATCGTTCCCGAGCCGCCGGCCAGCGACGTGCCGCCGATGACCGCCGCGGCTATGACCAGCAACTCGTCGAGCGTTCCGAGCACATTGGTGGACGAGTTCTGCCGGGCCGACGAGATCGCCGCCGCGATGGTGGCCAGCACGCCCATGATCATGAACACCTTCATGGTGATCCAGCGCGTGTTGATACCGGCAAGGTTGGCGGCTTCCGGGTTGCCGCCAATGGCAAAGACATAGCGGCCGAAGCGGGTCCGGTTGGCGACGAAAGTCATGATCAGCCCGACGGCAATCGCCATCAGCACCGGGATAGCGATGCCATGCGCGATGAACAGGCCGCCTTCGGGCACGGTGATGTTGTTGGCGGCCGCATAGCGGTTCACGATGCCGACCGGCCAGGGGTAGGAATTGGCGAGCCACACCGCGCCCATGATAACGGCGCAGGTGACCGCGCCGAGCAGCGTCTCGGCCCAGATCGGGCGCAGCGGGAAGCGGAAACGCTTGCGCTGCACGCGGCCGTTGAACAGCGCAAACACCACCGCCAGGCAAGCGACGATGCCGACGACCCAGCTCCATGTTGCGCCGATCGAGCCTGCCGGACCGCCGCCCATCAGCTGGAATGTGGCATCGAGCGGCGCCACGGTCTGACCTGAGGTGACCCACCATGCGGCGCCGCGCCAGATCAGCAGGCCCCCGAGTGTGACGATGAAGGCCGGCACCTCGAGATAGGCGATGATGAAACCCTGGAAGGCCCCGATCAGCAGTCCGAGCGCAAGGCCGATGAGCAGCGCCAGGACCCAGATCCACGGGTTGCCGAGTTCGAGCCCGACGAAGCGGACCAGGAAATGCACCTGCGCAAAGCCCATGATCATGCCGATCACACCTTCGGCGGAGCCGACGGACAGGTCGATGTTGCGCATGACGATGACCAGCACCATGCCGGAAGCCATGATGGCGACGGCGGAGGTCTGGACCGACAGGTTCCACAGATTGCGCGGCGTGAGAAATGTGCGGCTGTCGAAATCGAGCGGATTGACGCCGAGGCGCAGGCTGGAAATGACATGCAGCCCGATCCAGATGATCAACAGGGCGCCGACCATGCCGAGCATACGGGTGTCGATCTCGGTCGCCTTGAGGAACCGGGCGAGCAAGCCGAGTTCGGAGGCACGCGCTGTGTCCGCCTGGGGGGTAGACGTCGTGTCGGTCATGATTTCCTCCCGCCGGCTTGCCCGTCTGACGCGGATGCCGAAATCCAGCCTAGAAGCTATCCGCGCGAAGCGGAAACACAAATCTTTTTGAGAAAACGCCGCGGCTTTCAGGCCGCGGCGTCAGGGTTTTGATCGAACGTCGACAAACTTACTTGCAGGCCGCGACGGTGCCGGCGGCGACGCCCGCGCAGACCTCGTCCTTCTTGATCCAGCCGGCGTCGATGACGACGTTGAGATTGTCCTTGGTGATGGCGACCGGCGTCAGGAACAGCGACTTGACGGTGTTGCCACCCGGCGTTGTGAAGTCCTTCACGCCGGCGATGTCGGTCATCTTCTTGCCGCCGGCCAGTTGCGAAGCGATCTCGGCGGCATTCTTGCCGAGTTCGCGCGCGTCCTTCCACACCGACACGGTCTGGGTGCCGAGCGCAATGCGGTTCAGCGCGGCATGGTCGCCGTCCTGGCCCGATACCGGCACGGTGCCGGCGAGACCTTGCGCCGTCAGCGCCGCGACGACGCCGCCGGCGGTGCCGTCATTGGCCGCGACGACCGCATCGACCTTGTTGTCGTTGGCGGTCAGGAACTGTTCCATGTTCTTCTGGGCGTTGGCGGGCAGCCAGCCGTCCGTATAGGCCTCGCCGACATTCTTGATCTTGCCCGAGTCGATGGCCGCCTTCAGCACTTCCATCGAGCCCGAGAACAGGAAGTCGGCATTCGGGTCGGAACCCGAGCCCTTGATGAAGACATAATTGCCTTCAGGCTTCGCCTTGAACACTTCGCGGGCCTGCATGCGGCCCACTTCCTTGTTGTCGAAAGTCAGGTAGAAGACGTCCTTGTTCTCGATCAGGCGGTCATAGCCGACGACCGGAATGCCCTCGTCCAGCGCCTTCTGCACCGCCGGGCCAATCGCCGAGGCATCCTGCGCCAGGATGATAAGCGAGTTGGCGCCCTGCGAGATCAGGCTTTCGACGTCGGTGAGCTGCTTGCCCGGATTGGACTGGGCGTCGGCCGAAATGTACTTGTCGCCGGCGGCTTCGATCGCTGCCTTCATCGCGGCTTCATCGGTCTTCCAGCGCTCTTCCTGGAAGTTCGACCACGAAACGCCGATCACCTTGTCCTTCGCCTCGGCGACCGACGCCAGTGTCAGCGACATGGCGACACCCGCCAGAATGGCGGCTGTGAATTTCTTCATGATAATCCTCCCTGCGCCTGTGCGGCGCGACCAGACTGGCCCGAAGGCCGGCACAAAGGCTCTTTTTTTCGAGCCTCAAAAAAATAGTGGTCCAGCGGCGAGGTGCTGTCAACAGCGATTCTGATGGGACCTGATGGTGTCCGCCAATTTTTTCGAGATCCGCAATAAATAATGACACGACTTCGGGCTTCTGTCAGTATCCCTGAAAACAAAAAGATAGAGTGTCAGCGACAGGCCATGGCATGATCACAAGGGCCGCGATGACCGGGAGGATTAGGGACGATGTCGGTCGGGATTCGCCACGACGATCTGCGCCGGCGCAACCGCGCCATGGTGATCTCGGCCGTGCGCAGGGCCGGCCAGCCGTCGCGAACCGAGATCGCCGCCACCACCGGGCTTAGCCACTCGACCATTTCGGCGATCTCCTCGGATCTTATCGGCGAAGGCATACTGACCGAAAGCAAGGCGAGTGAAACCACGTCGCTGAAGCGGGGGCGGCCACAGATCGGCCTGGCGCTGAACCCCGAGGCGGCGGCCGTGGTGACGGTGGTGCTGTCGCTGAATTTCCTCTCCGTCGCCGTCATAGACTATTCCGGCCACGTCATTGCCGAGGAACAGCGGCGGGTCGACACGCTGACCATGCCGCGCGACGAGCTCGTCGGCGAATGCGTGGCGATCGTGCGCCGCCGGCTCGAGGATCCCGACCTTGATGTCGGCAGCGTCGCCCGCATCGCCATGGGCATTCAGGGCATCACCGATTCCCACGCCCGCGCCATGCTGTGGTCGCCGATCACGCCGCTGACCGACATTGCCTTTGCCGACATTCTGGAGAAGGAATTCGGCATTCCCGCCACTATGGAGAACGACTGCAATATGATGGCCATCGCGCTGCAATGGCGCGATCCGGTCCGCTACCGCGACAATTTCATCGCCATCCTTTTATCGCACGGCATCGGCATGGGCCTGGTGCTGAAGGGCGAATTGTTCACCGGCACGCATTCGTCCGGCGGCGAGTTCGGCCACATGATCCATCGTCCCGGCGGCGCGCTCTGCCGCTGCGGCCGGCGCGGTTGCGTCGAAGCCTATGCCGGCAATTATGCCATCTGGCGCGCGGCCATGGGATTGAGCGAGGACGCCGAGCCGACCGATGTCGGCGACCCCGAAATGCGGGCGCTCGCAGCGAAGGCGCGGCTTGAGGACGGCGCGGAGCGCGAAGCCTACCGGCGCGCCGGCGAAGCTCTGGGGTACGGTCTCGGCAGCCTGTTCGCGCTGATCGATCCCGCGCCCGTCGCCATGGTCGGCGTCAGCGCCGCCGCTTTCGACCTGATCGAGCCGGCGTTGCGCGAGGCCATCGCACAGACCGCCGGCGGCCAGCACTCCAAGTCGATTTCCTTCGACACCGAGCCCAACGAATTGCCGCTGATCCGCGAAGGCTGCGCCATGCGCGCGCTGACCTTCGTCGACCAAGAGATTTTCGCGCCGGGCATGCAGGCGCGGACTGGGAAGCACGTCGCATAGGCCGCAAGACAAGCGCCGGGATATGCTCAGGTCAGGCTGAGTCGAGAATGGTGGATTCCGAAAACCGGAACGGAGCGTACTTTAGGCTACGAGAGTACCGGAAGCGCAGGAAGCCGCCATTCGCAGGCCGGCCTCACCTGAATATCAGCATATCCCCAGAGCAATTCCAGGAAAAGTGTGTAGCGGTTTTCCGTCCGGAATTGCGTGAACAAAGACTTAGAGCGGTTCCGTGAAACGCTGAGTCGCTCTAGTCTTCCCTGATCGCGTAGCCGGCACCGCGAATGGTGCGGATGACATCCGGCATGCGGCCATTGTTGACCGCCTTGCGCAGCCGGCCGACATGCACGTCGACCGTGCGCTCGTCGATATAGATCGTCTCGCCCCAGACATTGTCGAGCAGCTGGCTGCGCGAGAACACCCGACCGGGGTGACGCATCATGAATTCGAGCAGCCGGAACTCGGTCGGCCCGAGCCGGATCTCGCTCTTCTTGCGATAGACCCGGTGCGATTCGCGATCGAGCACGATGTCGCCGACCTTGAGCACGCTGGACAGCACTTCCGGCTTGGCGCGGCGCAGCAGCGCCTTGACGCGGGCCATGAATTCCGGCGTCGAGAACGGCTTGACCAGATAGTCGTCGGCACCGGTGGAGAGACCCCGCACCCGGTCGCTTTCCTCGCCGCGCGCCGTCAGCATGATGATCGGCAGCCGCTCGGTCTCCGGCCGCATCCTGAGCCGGCGGCAAAGCTCGATGCCGGAAACCGCCGGCACCATCCAGTCGAGGACGAGCAGGTCGGGCACATTCTCCTGCAGGCGGATTTCAGCCTCGTCACCGCGGCTTACCACCTCGACGTGATAGCCTTCGGATTCGAGGTTGTAGCGGAGCAGCACCCCCAGCGGCTCCTCATCCTCCACCACCATGATGCGTGGCGCGATCATTGGGGTAACCTTTTCGTCAGGCCGCCGGCGCCGGCATCGCCGTCTCGTCCTGCTTCGGACGGTTGGCGGGCAATTGCGTTCCGGTCAGGACATAATAGGCGTTTTCGGCGATGTTGGTCACGTGGTCGCCGATACGCTCCAGGTTCTTGGCGCAAAACAGCAAGTGCGTGCAAGCGGTGATGTTGCGCGGATCTTCCATCATGTAGGTCAGGAGCTCGCGGAACACGGAGGTGTATTTGACGTCGATGCGCTCGTCGTCGTTGCGAAGCTTGGCGAGCGCCGTGGCGTCGCCCGCCGTATATTCCTGGATGACGGCCTGGACCTGGATCAGCACCATCTGCGCCATGCCGTCGATCGAATGCGAGAGATCGCGCGGCGCGGCGCTGACGCCGACCGAGCCGACGCGTTTGGCGATGTTCTTGGCAAGATCACCGATGCGCTCGAGGTCGCCAGCCATCCGGATGGCGCCGACAACGCTGCGCAGGTCGTCGGCCATCGGCTGGCGCTTGGCGATCAGCGTGATGGCGCGGTCGTCTAGCTCGCGCTGGCGCGCGTCCATGATGGCGTCGTCGGAGACGACGCGCTGCGCCATTGCGTTATCCGATTCAAGCAGTGCCCTGGTCGACGCACCGACCATGGCGCCGGCAAGATCGCCCATATCGATGATCAGCCGGCTGATCTGCCTCAGATCCTCGTCGAAGGAAGCGACGGTATGTTCGGCCATAATGATGTCCTCGTATGAACTCAGCCGAAGCGGCCGGTGATGTAGTCCTGCGTGCGCTTCTCACGCGGCGAGGTGAAGATCTTCTCCGTGCGGTCGAACTCGATCAGTTCGCCCAGATACATGAATGCCGTCTGCCGCGAAACGCGCGCCGCCTGCTGCATGTTGTGGGTGACGATGACGATGGTGTATTCGGCCTGCAATTCGTCGATCAGTTCCTCGATCTTGGCGGTCGACAGCGGATCGAGCGCCGAGGCCGGCTCGTCGAGCAGGATGACCTCGGGCTTCACCGCCACCGTGCGGGCGATGCACAGGCGTTGCTGCTGGCCGCCGGAGAGGCTGAGGCCGCTCGCGTTGAGCTTGTCCTTGACCTCGTTCCAGAGCGCGGCGCGCTTCAGTGCCAGCTCAACGCGGTTGTCCATCTCGGCCTTGCTGATCTTTTCATACAGCCTGACGCCGAAGGCGATGTTCTCGTAGATCGACATCGGGAACGGCGTCGGCTTCTGGAACACCATGCCGATCTTGGTCCGAAGCAGGTTCAAGTCCTGCGAGCGGTCGAGGATGTTCTTGCCGTCGAGCAAGACCTGGCCCTCGGCGCTCTGCTTCGGGTAGAGCTCGTAGATGCGGTTCAAGACACGCAGCAGCGTCGACTTCCCGCAACCCGACGGGCCGATGAAGGCGGTGACGCTGCGCTCGGGCAATGACAGGTTGATGTTCTTCAGCGCCTTCGACTGGCCATAGTAGAAGTTGAGGTCCTTGACCTCGATCTTGGCCTTCTCGACGGTCGTGTCGACTGCGTTCAGATCGGTGGACAACATCGGTTTCATCTGTCCTCTCTGCGTCCGGTCAGGCTGCGGGCGAAAATGCTCAGCGCGAGAACCGTCAGTGTGATTATGAGTGCGCCCGTCCAGGCCAGTTGCTGCCATTCCTCGTAAGGACTCAGCGCGAACTGGAAGATGGTCACCGGCAGGCTGGCCATCGGTGCATTGAGATTGCTCGACCAGAACTGGTTGTTGAGCGCGGTGAAGAGAAGCGGCGCGGTCTCGCCGGAGATGCGCGCGATCGCCAGCAGGATGCCGGTGACGATGCCCGACATTGCGGCGCGATAGGCAACCGAGCGAATGACCACCCAGCGCGGCGCGCCGATGGCGGTGCCCGCCTCGCGCAGCGCATTGGGCACCAGGTTCAGCATGTCCTCGGTGGTGCGCACCACGACGGGGATCACCAGGATCGACAGCGCGACGGCGCCGGCAATCGCCGAGAAGTGCCCCATCGGCCGCACCATCAGCTCATAGACGAACAGGCCGACGATGATCGAAGGCGCCGACAAAAGGATGTCGTTGATGAAGCGCACCACCGTGGTCAGCTTCGAGAAACGCCCATACTCGGCCATGTAGGTGCCGGCCAGAACGCCGATCGGCGTGCCGACGAGAATGCCGATGATGGTCATGACGATGCTGCCATAGATGGCGTTGAGCAGGCCGCCTGCGTCGCCGGGCGGTGGCGTCATCTCGGTGAACACTGCCAGCGACAGGCCGGACAGGCCCTTGTAGAGCAGCGCGCCGAGGATCAGCGCCAGCCATGCGAGCCCGATGCCGGCGGCGACGACGCACAGCGTCATCATCACGCCGTTCTTGCGCTTGCGGCTGTTGTGGAGTGCAGCGGACGTCGACATCGGTCAGGCTCCCGTGCGGGCGTCGATGCGCATCAGCATATAGCGTGCGATGGCAAGGATGATAAAGGTGATGACGAACAGGATCAGGCCGAGCGCCACCAGCGAGGAAGTGTAGAGGTCGCCGACGGCTTCGGTGAATTCGTTGGCGATGGTCGCCGAGATCGTCGTTGCAGGCGCAAACAGCGAGCTCGAGATGCGGTGCGCATTGCCGATGACGAAGGTGACCGCCATGGTCTCGCCGAGCGCGCGGCCGAGAGCCAGCATGATGCCGCCCATGATGCCAACGCGGGTATAGGGAATGACCACGCGGCGCGTCACTTCCCAGGTCGTGCAGCCGATGCCGTAAGCCGATTCCTTCAGCACCGAAGGCACCGTGTCGAACACGTCCTTGGTGATCGAAGTGATGAACGGCAGGATCATAATGGCCAGGATCATCGCCGAGGTCAGCAGGCCGATGCCGTAGGGCGGGCCGGCGAACAAATTGTTGAGGCCGGGAACGCCGTGGAACAGCCAGATGATGAAGGGCTGCACCGTCGTCTGCAGGAAGGGGGCGAAAACGAACAGGCCCCAGATGCCGTAGATGATCGAGGGAATGCCGGCCAGCAACTCGACTGCCATGCCGATAGGACGCCTCAGCGGACGCGGGCAAAGTTCAGTCAGGAAGATCGCAATGCCGATGCCGATTGGCACGGCAATGATGATGGCGATCGCCGAGGTTATGACGGTGCCGTAGATCGGCGCCAGCGCGCCGAATTTCTCGGTGACCGGATTCCACGATTCGGTGGTCAGGAACGAAACGCCGAGCGTCGACAGGGCCGGCCAGGAGCCGGCGATTAGCGAGAAGGCGACGCCGCCAAGCAGCACCAGGACCAGTATCGCGGCCGCCTTGGTCAGCCCGCGGAAGATCGCATCGGTGAGGGCGAAGCGCCTGACCGTGGCATCGCGCGAACCGCGGCCGGCCGGCATGGCTTCCTGGACAGCACTCATGTCAAGTCTGCTCTTTGGCTCGAGGAGGAAAGGAGCGCCGCGTGCACGGCGCTCCTTCGATGGTCTTACTCGCCGGCGTAGACGGGCTTGCCGTCGGCCTGGATGTCGGCCTTCCACGAGGTCTTGATCAGCTCGACAACGCTGTCGGGGATCGAGACGTAGTCGAGCGCCTTGGCGGTTTCCTTGCCGTCCTTGTAGGCCCAGGCGAAGAACTTGAGCGCTTCGCCGGTGGCGGCGGCATCATCCGGGGTCTTGTGGATCAGAACCCAGGTCGAGGCGGCGATCGGCCAGGTGGTGTCGCCGGGCTCGTTGGTGATGATAACGTTGAAGTTCTTGGCGGTCTTGAAGTCGGCGTTCGAAGCGGCCGCAGCAAAGCTTTCGAGCGACGGCTCGACCACTTTGCCGGCGGCGTTCAGCATCTTGGTGTAGGAGAGCTTGTTCTGCTTGGCGTAGGCATATTCGACGTAGCCGATGCCGCCGTCGGTCTGCTTGACGGTGTTGGCGACGCCTTCAGAACCCTTGGCGCCGACGCCCGTCGGCCATTCGACGGCGGTGTCGGAACCGACCTTGTCCTTCCAGTCCGGCGAGAGCTTCACCAGATAGTTGGTGAAGTTGAAGGTGGTGCCCGAGCCGTCCGAGCGGTGGACGACGGCAATCGCGGTCGACGGCAGCTTCAGGTCGGGGTTCAGCGCCTTGATGGCGGCGTCGTCCCAGGTGGTGATGGCGCCGAGATAGATTTGCGCGATCGTCTTGCCGTCGAGGACGAGTTCGCCCGGCTTTACGCCCTGCAGGTTGACGATCGGCACGATGCCGCCCATCACCATCGGGAACTGCACGAGGCCGTTCTTTTCGAGGTCGGCGTCGGACATCGGCTTGTCGGTAGCGCCGAAGGTCACGGTCTTGGCGATAACCTGCTTGATGCCGCCGCCGGAACCGATCGACTGATAGTTGAGGCCGACGCCGGTGTCCTTCTTGTAGGTGTCGGCCCATTTGGCGAACACCGGATAGATGAAGGTCGAGCCGGCGCCGGAAAGATCAGCGGCCATGGCCGCGGTGAGCGTAACGGTTGATGCCGCAGCCATTGCAATCGCAACGGCCGCCGAGCGGATGAAGTGTCTCATATGGCCTGCTCCTGTTCGGAAGATGGTCTCTCGGCACCCATTTCTGTCGGCGCCCGAGGAGGGGCATAGCCTTCGATTATAACAGTCGCATGACAGTTTCATGTCAGCCCGGTAACGGCTGGACAGGCCTGTCCGAACAAGCCTTTCGCAGCCCCTGGCGGGCGGCGGGAGTTTGCCGCGGGAATCAGCGACTTGTCTGACTTTTGAAACAAAATTTATCCCGGCGGCCTGGTTGCGGCCGCCGGGAAATAAAATCCGGACGAGAGTGCGTTGCCTGAATGCCAGAGCGGATCATGGCGTGGCCATCGCCGAAAACAGGTCCGTTGGGGTAGAATTGACGCTGCTTCTTGTTGGCGGTCGCTGCTCCCGCCCGTAACCGAAGGGCGGAATCAATTACGGCTATTGTCCGGATTTGCCGCATGTTTTGATATGGTGCGATCGCACCATACGCATACGTCAACGTCCAGCGCCGTGCCGGCCTTTGAAAAGCATCCTGTCAGCCGGCGTTGCGGCGGGTTTCAGCGCCCTCGCCCAGCCAGCGCTCGAGCTTTTCGAGCAGTGCCCGCGGGCTGATCGGCTTCGGCAGGTAATCGTCCATGCCGGCCTCGATACAGCGTTCGCGGTCGCCCTTCAGCGCATGCGCCGTGACGCCGACGATCGGCACATGCGTGCCCATCTCCTCTTCCAGCCGGCGAATGGCGCCGGTCGCCTCCAATCCGTTCATTTCCGGCATCGACACATCCATCAGGATCATGCGCGGATTGAGCTTGCCGAAGGCATCGAGCGCCTTGCGGCCATTGCCGACGATCTCGAAACGATAGCCGGTCTCGCCGAGGATCTGGGTGAACACCAGCTGGTTCACTTCATTGTCTTCGGCAACGAGGATGTCGAGCCCGCGCTCGTCGCCGGGCGGCCTCGGGCGCGCACGCGCCGGCGGCGGCTGCAGCATGGCGCGATCCGATACCGAGGACCGGACGGGCGGCGCCGCAGCACCGGCATTGGCCTCGACCGTTGCCACGGGTTGAACCGTGGCGCTGTGACGATGGCGCTGGATGGTGGCGACCAGCGTTTCGAGCAGGATGGAAGAGCGCGCCGGCTTGATCAGCTGCGCGTCGATGCCGAGGTCGCGATAGCCGGTGTTGGCGAGCGACTGGTCGACCGAGGTCAGCATGATGATCGGGGTATGCGCCAGGCCCGCCGTGTTGCGCACGATGCGCGCCATTTCGGCGCCGGTCATGCCGGGCATCTGATAGTCGAGCACCACGCAATCGACCGGCACGCCATAGGCTGCGGCGGCAATCAGCACCTTCAACCCTTCGGCGCCGCTTTCGGCCGCGCAGGAATCGAACGTCCACGACGCCATCTGCTCGCTCAGGATCGAGCGGTTGACCGCATTGTCGTCGACGATCAGCACGCGCGCGCCGGTGACGTCGACCGGCATGATGCGTTGTCCGCCCTGTTCGGCCCTGGGCAGCGTCACGCTGAACCAGAAAGTCGAGCCTTTTCCCTCGGCGCTGTCGACGCCGATCTCGCCCTGCATCAGCTCGACCAGCCGCGAGGTGATGGCCAGGCCGAGCCCGGTGCCTTCATGCCGTCTCGTCGAAGACGTATCGACCTGGCTGAACTTCTCGAACACCAGCTTCAGCTTATCTTCCGGAATGCCGATGCCGGTGTCGGTCACCGAAATGGTGAGCCTCGTGCCCGCAGGGACCCGCTCACCGGTGACATCGACCAGGACATGACCTTCGTCGGTGAATTTCACCGCATTGCCGAGCAGGTTGGTGACGATCTGCCTTATGCGGCCGACATCGCCGACGAACTGGCCCTCGAGCCCCGGCTGCACGCGCACTATGAGCTCGAGATCCTTTTCCTTGGCGCGCGTCGACACCAATGTCGCCACGTCCTCGATCGCCTCGGCGAGGTTGAAGGGCGCTGGGTCGAGCACAAGCTGACCAGCGTCGATCTTGGAGAAGTCGAGAATGTCGTTGATGATGGTGAGCAGCGCGTTGCCTGACTTCACGATGATGTCGGTGAACGTCTTCTGCTTCGGATCGAGTTCGGATTTGGCGAGCAGTTCGGCCATTCCAAGAACCCCGTTCATCGGCGTGCGGATCTCGTGGCTCATATTGGCCAGGAATTCCGACTTGGCCCGATCGGCGAGCACGGCGCGACGGCGCGCCTCGGAAAGCTCGGCCTCGCGCTGCTTGAGCTCGGTGATGTCGGTGGTCGAGCCGATCAGATAGAGCGAGCCGTCGGAGGCGATCATGGCGCCCTTGCGCGCGAACTGGTGTCGCACGCTGCCGTCGGGCATCGTCACCGTCTCCTCGATCTCTTGCGTCTCGCCGGTGCGCAACACGGCAAGGTCACCGGCGACGAAGGCTTCGCCATCAGCGCCGAAGATCTCGACGTCGGTCTTGCCGATCGCCTCTTCCCTGCTGAAGCCGGTAAGGTCGCACCAGCCCTTGTTGACGTAGAATTGCCTGAGATCCGAGCGTTTGGCGTAGATCGACACCGGCACGTTGTCGATGAGGCTGCGAAACACCTCGTTCTCGCTCATGCTGACCTTGAGCGCTTGCTCGCGGGCCTTTACCTCGGTGATGTCGGTGCTGGAGCCGACCAGATGCACCGAGCCGTCGATGGCCACCAGACGGCTTTTGCGCGTCATCAATTGCCGCACCGTGCCGTCGCGGCTGGTGACAGCCTCCTCGACCTCGCGCCCGGCGCCGGTCGCCACCACGTCGGTGTCGACGCTGCTGAAGCCGTCGGCCTCGTCGGTGGCGAAAAGCTCGCGATCGGTCTTGCCGATCACCTCGTCCTTGGCAAGGCCGGTCAAGCCTGACCAGGCCTTGTTGACGAACTCTATCGTGAGATCGTCAGCCTTGATGAACGCGGCCACCGGCAATTCATCCATGACATGCCGGAACAGGTCGATCTGGCGCATCGAGTCGCGCAGCGCCTTTTCGCGCGCCTTGATGCCGGTGATGTCGACGCGCACGCCGATGAACGTGCCGTCCTCGGTGCGCATGTCGTAGACCTGGTGCCAGCTGCCGTCCGGGTTGACCCGCTCATAGGACGAGTTGGGCAGACGGTAGCGTGCCAGCATGGCATCGAGCCAGCGCTCGGTATCGGCGCCGTACAGCTTGTCTATGTCGGGGTCGCCGCTCGATCGGAAGTAGCCCACGGAATGACCTAGAGCGAGCGCCTCGCGGAAGCTGCAGCCCGGCTGCCAGGCCGGCTTGAGCGCAGGCAGCGTGTCCTGCAGCTTGCGGTTGGCGAAGAGGAACTTGTCGTCGCGATCGTAGATGATGACGCCCGCCGGCAGCGACTCCAGCACAGTGGCGAGGTTCTTGCGCGCGTCCTCGGCCTCCATCTCGCGCTGTTTCATATCGGTGATGTCGACATACGAGATCAGCCGCTTGCCGCCTGGAAGCGATGCCAGCGACGCAATCAGCGTGTGGCCGTCACTGCGCGACAAGTGCCTGGAACTGGCCATGCCGACGATGATTTCACCTTCGCGCTGGGCCACATGACGCTGCCAGGTTGCCTCGTCGGCGCCAAACGGATCGCCGTCACGACTGGCCTCCATGAGGTCGCGGAAGCTGCAGCCGACAGGAGCGCGACCGGGGTTGATCCTCCAGAAATCGTAGAAGGCGCGGTTGATGACTTCCGTGCGCAAACCGTCATCGAGGACGATGACCCCGATCGGCATCGAATCGACCATCATGCGAAGATTGCCGAGCGCTTCGGAAGTCCCGTCCGTATCCGCCATCCCTACCCCCAACGCCGAACCGCGCAGGTTCGTCGGCGGAATGTGCCCGACAAGCATTAATGATCCGCTAACCTTAACGATTTGCAACCGCGTGCGGCCGGCGCCGTTGAGTGCAATTGCGGTTCCAGGAGCCGGTTGCGGTAATCCGTCCGTTGGCGATCGGGACAATCAGGTATTATAAGACGTATTGGGGGTTGCTAATGTTCGGTCGAATCGCGGCTTTTGTCCTGTGTACGGTGCTGCTTGCAGCGGGCGGCTGCGTGCGCAGCGACGACGGCACGGTGGTCGTGCCGAGTCGCATGGACGTCAGGCGTGTGTGGGACAAGACCCCGCCGGGAACGGCTCCCTCAAGGCAGATGGCGTCGGAGATATTCCCCCCGCCGCCGCGCATGCCACCTGAGCCACCAGCCCGCAGGCATTCCAGGCCGGTAGCACCGTCGATGGCCCCGCAACAGCCCGGGGACCCGTCTGAGCCGGAAAAGGCGCTTGCCTGCCACAATGTCGGCGAACAGGGCCAGCGTTTCCGCGTCGTGTGCGATTGAATCGCCCTCGGCGGTAAAGCCCGCGTGATCGATCGCCGTTCATGAAACCTTTAGCCTGCTCCCGGCGTTGTTGAAGCTGATGTAATCAGCGCAGTGCAAGGGAGACTGAAGATGTCCGTTCACTTCACCGTCTCTGGCCTGACCAGGAACCTCATCCATACGCTTGGACTGGATCATGACTGGGCGCCGAGGCATTTGACACCTGAACAGAACCTGCTGCTCGAATGCTATCTGGCCGGACAAATCCCGGAATCGGCCTGGAGCGACTATGTGTTCGAAATGCCGGAACTGGAAAAGCATGCTCGCGCGAGACGCAGCAGCAATTTGACGTAAAGCCCTTCGCTTACTTCTTCGGCGAATTGAACTGCAAGGTGAAGACGGTTCCGGCAACGCCCTGTGCCAGTGACGGCGAGAAGCCGACCGGCAGGCAGTCGTTCAAGGCTTTGGTTGCGGCATCGACATAGGCTTTGCGCGCCTTGTCGTCGCCCTTGACATGAATGGCCGTTGCTTTCGGTGGCCCGATCAGCGTGCCGTCGCGCTTGAAGCTGAAGCTCAGCGTAACCGAGGAATTTTCGGAATTGGCCGGCGGCGTCCAGCAGGTCTGCAAGGCCGCGCCGACCTCGCTCATGGTGTCGAGCGTTGCCGCTCCGGCGGGGAGGGAAACCGTCAGCAAAGCTGCTGCGATCGCCGGGAGTCTCACTGCTTTCGTCATCGCGTCCTCGTCGCTTTTCTCCCCGTCGACCGGAAGCAATGGTACGACCGCTGACGCGGATGACAATAGGATTTAAGTCGGTTCGGCGTCGGCGAAATTCATACTGTCGTGATTGCCGCGCGATGGCGAAAGCGCGTCGCGTTACACGGATTCAAGCGACGCGCTTTAATCTTTGTTTGATGCATGTCGTTCTCCCAAACCGCTGCGCACTTTTGGGCGACGTGCCGTGGAAAGCAAAAGGCCGGCGCGGAGCCGACCTTTCCCTTGCCTCGTCATGGCGCCAGTACATCCGTGGTCGCGGCGAGGACTAGGACCAGTAGACAGGGCTTAGGTAAACGAATCCCTAACGGCGGCTTCTCAGGCTTTGGCTTGCGACCTTACATACGCGATGTAGCCGCGCACATCGCCGGCCGGCTCCGCATAAGCCTTGCCGAGCTTCTTCTCGATCGCCGCCATATAGTCCTTAGCCCATTTGGGCAGCGCGTAGTCGATGACGGCCAGGAATTCGAGCGTTGATGCCAGGCGGATGTCGGCAATCGACGGATGCTTGCCGCCGATGAACGGTTTGCCGTCCCTGAAGAAGGAGTGGAACACCTCCAGCGGCTCGGCGATCGCCGCCATGGCTGCCTTTTGCGCTTCGGACTTCTTGTCCGGATGAGCGTCGCTGTGGCCGACCTCGCCGGCATAGTGCGGGAAGCCGAGCGCCGGATAGGTGGCGCGCGCGACATAGGGGTAGAGCGTGCCGATCAGGTAGAACATGGCGCTGTCGACCATCGCCCGCTTGGCCGGCGCCTTGGGATAGAATTTTTCCAGCCCGTGCTTGTTGGCGAGATACTGCATGATGGCGCAGCTTTCCCAAAGCACACCGCGCGGCAGCCCCTTGTCTTCGATCATCGGCGTCAGATGCGCCGGATTGCGCGCCATATATTCGGGCGAGCGCGTGTGACCCCAGGCATCGGTCTCGGCGGCATCGAACCCGGCCGCGCGGGCAAACACGCGAACGGTCATGTTGTTGACGCTCGGCTTCAACATGCTGAGCTTCAGCGCCGGCTTTTTCGTGGCCTTGGCCTTCGGCGCCGGCTTTTTGGCCGCAGGCTTTGCCGCGGCTTTGGCAGCTGGCTTTGCGGCAGCTTTCGGCATTGCCTTGGCCGCGGGTTTTGCGCTCTTCACTGTCTTTGCCATTGTCATCCTCCCCTTTTTGTGGCTGCTCAATATGGATTTTTCGGCGCTCTGCTCTCCGACAATGTCTCGCGTGAACGTTCGACCAGAGCCTGGATCGCGTCGGCCAGATGCACTTCGGCGATTGCGTAGTCTTTGCGCGCGACGCGGATCTTGTGCGCCTCCATCAAGACATCGGCGTGGGTAAAGCCCGCCGGCGGCTCGAAGCGATAGGAGGCGAGCTCGATCAACAGCCCGAGCGGGTCCTCGAAGTAGATCGAATCCATAAAGCCGCGATCCTTGACGCCGCTGTGCTTGATGCCGCGCTCGTCGAGCCGCGAGACGGCCTGCAGGAAGGTCACCCGCGACACCGAAAACGCGATGTGGTGCACACAGCCCGTATCGGTCGGCGTACGCCGCTTGACCGCGTCACGGCTCTCATCGGTGAAGACAGTGATCAGCCTTCCGTCACCCGGGTCGAAATAGAGATGGCTTTCGCTTGCTTTGTCGAGATTGGGCTGTTCGAAGATGAACGGCATGCCGAGCACGCCTTCCCAGAAATCGATGGAGGTCTGACGCCCCGCGCCCACCAGCGTGATGTGATGGACGCCCTGCGATTGCAGTTTTTGCATCGGTCTCCTCCTCGCCGACCCCTCGCCTTGTGGGGCGAGCTTGGATCCTGCCAAATCATGCCATCGCCGCACGTTATGTGTGCAGCGGATGTGCATGCCGGGCGGCTTTTCCCAATCTGTTCCCGAGCGTTCTCAGCGCTGTAACGAGCCCTTGGAAGGGCTCCGTGCGATGATGCTAATGCAATTAGCGGCGACGCGCCAGAAGCGATGCCGGAACAGAGCTGTGAAAGATCGGTGGGCGTTTAGGGTTGCAGGTCACTGCTAGGCAACGGCTCTAAGCTCGGCGTCCGCCAACGTGCCCAGGCCTGCGCATTCGGCACATGTCATCGTCTGTCCCGGGCAACCGGTCCGGTGCGTTCCTTGCGGACAGCAATGGCCTTTTGACGCACACCATCTGGAGCAATCGAAAACCTTCCCGCTGCCGAGGCAGCGCGAGCATGTCATTTTCACCGGCACCATTACCTACTCTACCCCGACCCAAATCCGCGTTGCGCGCGGATGCTACCCCTGGACCGTAAGTAACGGAGATTGCTACGCTTTCAAGCGGCGCGGCCTGACTTAAATTGGGTGTATCGGGATTACACGGACCTACGGCGTTTTCGCTGATGCCGCTCACCCTCGTTATCAAACGCGGTACGGCGGCTTGCCCGAAAATTGCCTGTGAATGCGGGAGGAAGCAAACTTGGTACGCCCAAGGGGAATCGAACCCCTGTTCCCGCCGTGAGAGGGCGGTGTCCTGACCGCTAGACGATGGGCGCGCTCAAGAACCGGCTACATAGGCTGGCGGCCGGCAAAAAGCAACTAGGGTTTCGACGGCTTCGCGCGCTTTCCAAACGGTCCTGGTCAGCCCGGCCGTTTCGGCTCGATCAGGTCCCAGAGATTGCCGTAGAGATCGGCGAATACCGCAACCGAGCCATAAGGCTCGTGGCGCGGCGCCTCGCGGAAGTCGACGCCGTTGGCCAGCATCGCCTGGTGATCGCGGGCGAAGTCGTCGGTTTCGAGAAACAGGAAGACGCGGCCGCCAGTCTGGTTGCCGATCCGGCTCGCCTGCGCCTCATCGGAGGCCTCGGCAAGCAACAGCCGCGCGCCTTGGCCGTTCGCCGGCGTGACCGTGACCCAGCGCTTGCCCTCGCCAAGGTCGACATCGTCGGTCAACGCAAAGCCGAGACGCTCAACATACCAGGCAATCGCCTCGTCATAGTTCCTTACGACAAGCGCGACGGTGGCAACGCCGCGGCGTTCGGCAAAGCGGCTCATCGGTCCGTGCTCATTTGTTGCGGATCGCGAACTGGCCGATCACGCGGCGTTCGGCGATGTCGTAGAGGAAGATCGCGCGGCTGCCGTCGGCAAGCTCGGCGTCGATCGACAGGCGGTTGCCGGAGAGCGACTGGCTGACCACCTTGGCGCCGACCGGCAACACGATGTCGCCGCTCAGCACTGCGCCCGCGGGTATTTGTACGTCGGTGACCGGCGCGGAAGCCGTGCCCGGCGTCCTGCTCATCTTGTAGACAAGCGCGGCGATCACCACCATAACCGCGAGAAACAGAATGCCGAGATTGATCATCATGAAGCGGACGAGCTTCCGGCGCACACTTTCAGCTGCCGGATCGAGCGGCTTTTCCTCTTCTTCTTCGGCGATGGGCCGGGCCATGGCTAAACAATCCGCAACGGGTTTCGATGAGCGCTCATAACGAAGAGACCCCGATATTGATAGAGGACGAATTGGCGGACGAGGAATCCGGCGAAGCCACCGTGCTCGAGGCCGGCCCGGACGCCGCCGGCCAACGCCTCGACCAATGGCTTGCCGCCAGGCTCGGACCGGAACTCTCGCGCAGCCGCGTGCAGGCGCTGATCAAGCAAGGCGCCGTCTCCATCGCCGGCAAGGCCGTGGTGGAAGCCAAGCGCAAGCTGGCGGCCGGCGAGCGCGTCTCGGTCGTCGTTCCCGCACCGGAGCCGGCCGAACCGCAGGGCGAGGATATCCCGCTCGACATCCTCTACGAGGACGATGAGCTGATCGTCATCAACAAGCCGGCCGGGCTGGTCGCGCATCCCGGCGCCGGCAACTGGACCGGCACGCTGGTCAACGCGCTGATCCATCATTGCGGCGACAGCCTGTCGGGCATCGGCGGCGTCAAGCGTCCCGGCATCGTCCATCGGCTCGACAAGGAAACCAGCGGCGTCATGGTGGTGGCCAAGACCGACCGCGCCCACAAGGCGCTGTCGGAAGCCTTTGCCGACCACGGCCGCACCGGCGATCTCGAGCGTGCCTATCTGGCGCTGGTCTGGGGCATTCCGCAACGGCCTTCCGGCACGGTCGATGCGCCGCTCGGCCGCGCCGCCGATCGCGTCCGCCGCGCCGTCGTGCCGGAAGGCCGCGACGACGCCCGTCATGCCATCACGCATTTCACGGTCGTCGAACGGTTTGGCGAGGCGCAGAGGGCATTCGCCACCGCCAGCCTCGTCGAGTGTCGGCTGGAGACCGGCCGCACCCACCAGATCCGCGTGCATATGGCCCATATCGGCCATCCGGTTGTCGGCGATCCGGATTACGGCCTGGCCTTCCGCACCAAAGCCAACCGGTTGCCGGAACCCTTGAAAAGCCTGGCAAATGCATTTCCCCGGCAGGCATTGCACGCCTGGCTCCTTGAATTCCGGCATCCGACCACCCATCTAACGATGAGGTTCGAGGCGCCGATACCAAGGGACATGGAGGAACTCGTCGGCGGCTTCCGCAAGCTCTGAAAGACCTGCCATCAAGACGCTTCAAACCGGCCTTCAAAAAACCTGACTGGCGTTGTTCACTTACGTGTGACACACTGTTTCGTGTTGAACAATTGCCTGTCTTTTCTGGTTTTGTTCCTATATATACAGGTTGTCGCGGATGGGCCTTTGGCATCCGGGACACATGCCCGCCTCCTTGAGGGGGCATGCATCACTCCAATAGAGAGGGGGCGCTATCATGGCCCAGTCACTACCCAGTATCGTTTCCGGTGAAGGCGGTCTCAGCCGCTACCTGGAAGAAATCCGTCGCTTTCCGATGCTTCAGCCGCAGGAAGAGTACATGCTCGCCAAGCGTTATGCCGAGCATGAAGACACCACCGCTGCGCACAAACTCGTCACCAGCCACCTTCGGCTCGTCGCCAAGATCGCCATGGGCTATCGCGGCTACGGCCTGCCGATCGGCGAGGTGATCTCGGAAGGCAATGTCGGCCTCATGCAGGCCGTCAAGAAATTCGAACCGGAGCGCGGCTTCCGCCTCGCTACCTATGCCATGTGGTGGATCAAGGCCTCGATCCAGGAATACATCCTGCGCTCGTGGAGCCTGGTCAAGATGGGCACGACCGCCAACCAGAAGCGGCTGTTCTTCAACCTGCGCAAGGTGAAGGGCAAGATCCAGGCGCTGGATGACGGTGACCTCAAGCCCGACCAGATCGCCGAGATCGCCACGCGGCTGAACGTTTCCGAAGCCGAAGTGGTGTCGATGAACCGCCGCCTGTCGGGCGACGCTTCGCTCAACGCCCCGATCCGGGCGAGCGAAGGCGAGTCCGGCGAATGGCAGGACTGGCTGGTCGACGACCACGAAAGCCAGGAAGACATGCTGATCGAGCAGGACGAGCTGGAGAACCGGCGCGGCATGCTGTCGGGCGCCCTGTCGGTGCTCAACGATCGCGAGCGGCGCATCTTCGAGGCACGTCGCCTCGCCGAAGAGCCGCTGACCTTGGAAGAGCTGTCGGCCGAGTTCGACATCAGCCGCGAGCGCGTGCGCCAGATCGAGGTGCGCGCCTTCGAAAAGGTGCAGGACGCGGTCAAGGCCGCGGCCAGGCGCCAAAGCCAGGCGCTGCGCACCATCGACGCACAGCCGGCGGCTTAAGCTTCAAGGCAGAGAAATAAAAGGCGGCGCTTCGGCGCCGCCTTTTTTGTTTCGCGAAAGCGGCGAGCCAGCCCTTTCTCCCCGTTTCTATACGGGAAGAAATGCCCGGAAGGGCAATGAGGGGCAGCGCCGAGGCTGCGGGATTGTCGTTTGAGGTCAGCAGGCGCAGGCCCTGCCAGCGCTCATCTTTGAACGCCACATCCCCTCATCCGCCCTTCGGGCACCTTCTCCCCGTAAACGGGGAGAAGGAAAAAGGCTCATGCCGAGGGCTGCTTGGTCTTGCGCAGATACGGCAGCACCGTCTCATAGGCGCCGAAACGCTTGATCGCGTCCTCATTGGAGACGGCGGCGGTGATGATGACGTCGTCGCCCTGCTTCCAGTTGGCCGGCGTCGCCACCTGGTGCTTGGCGGTCAGCTGGATGGAATCGATGACGCGCAGGATCTCGTCGAAGTTGCGCCCCGTGGTCATCGGATAGGTCAGCACCAGCTTGATCTTCTTGTCCGGACCGATGACATAGACCGAGCGCACCGTGGCGTTGTCGGCCGGCGTGCGGCCTTCGGAGCTCTCGCCGGCGCCCGCCGGCAGCATTTCATAGAGCTTGGCGACATGGAGGTCTTTGTCGCCGATCAGCGGATAGTTCACCGTGTGGCCGGTGGCGGTCTTGATGTCGGCCTGCCATTTGTCATGGCTCGAAACCGGGTCGACCGAAATACCGACGATCTTGACGTTCCGCTTTTTGAACTCGCCCTCGAGACCTGCCATGGTGCCAAGCTCTGTGGTGCAGACCGGCGTGAAATTCTTCGGGTGGCTGAACAGTACCGCCCAGCCGTCGCCGATCCAGTCATGGAACTTGATGGTGCCCTGTGTGGTCTCGGCCGTGAAATCCGGCGCAATGTCGTTGATACGAAGACTCATGGCCTGTCCCTACCCTTTTTTGAAAATCGTAGCCGGCTTGCGGCTGGCCGTCGCCGGCTCTGAAGCCTAGCACCATCACGGCACCGGTAAAACGCCGCACACGATGGCCGCAGCCTTCGCGGGACAAAAATTTTCGCCGCCACCGGCAAGCCGCGGCAGGATCTTCTACTTGCGGTGGAGGAGAAGCCGTTCAGGCCTTCTTTATGGCGAGCGACGTCGCAAGGTCTTCCATGCGCTGCGCCAGCGCGTCAAGCGCCGTCGTCAGCACGCTGTCGCTCTTGTCGGCCTTGGTCAGCGCCTCGTCGCGCGTCTTGCGCAGCGTCAGCACCTCGCTCTCCATGCCCTTGACGCGCTTGGTGAGTTCCGAGAGCTCGTCCATCACCATGATGCCGGCCATGACGGTCAGCCGTTGATCGCCGATCTCGCCGAAGGAATCTTTCAGATGCGAGACATAGCGGTCGAAGCGCTCGGCGAGGTCGATCAGATGCTCTTCCTGGCCCTCGTCGCAGGCCATCCGATACTGCTTGCCGTCGATGGAGACCGTAACCTGTGCCATTGGCTTACCTGTCCAGCACCGCCCGGATGGTTTCCATGGCGGTCACCAGCCGGCGCGAGACTTCCTTGTTGGCGTCTTCCAGCCGCTCGGCGCGCGCTTCGGAATTGTCGAGCTCCTGCGCCAGCCGCGATCGGTCGGCATTCATGCGCTGCACCTCGGCCTCGGCTTCCGAATAATCGCGCTCATGCTCGAGCTTCGCCGCGACGGCGTTTTCCAGGCCTTCCATGGCCTTGCCCAGCCTGGCAATGACTTCCTTGAGGGTCGTTTCCCCGGTCATGGCCTTCGTCCTATGCCCTGCCCATCACCGAATCGCTCGCGTTCAGAACGCGTTACCTTGGAAAGATTAGGCACCGGGTGAAGCGCGCGTCAACAAAGCTCTCGCGACTGTCCCCCGCTATCGCTAATGTAAGACGCCCGACACATTGAAAGACCGCATCACAAGCCCGGCAAAAGCCGCCCCCATTTGTTGACTAAAAGCCCGTGCCTGCTATGTGTCGCGCAGCCCTTTCCCTAGGGTTTTCCCAAGCCCTCAACCCGATTTCCCGGAGGAACCATGAGCTCGCGCGAACAACATGACCGGATGGCCAACGCGATCCGTTTTCTCGCCATGGACGCCGTCGAGAAGGCCCAGTCCGGCCATCCCGGCCTGCCGATGGGCTGCGCCGACATCGCCACGGTGCTGTTCAGCCAGTTCCTGAAATTCGACGCCAAGGCCCCACACTGGCCCGACCGCGACCGTTTCATCCTGTCGGCCGGCCACGGCTCGATGCTGCTCTATTCGCTCCTCTATTTGACCGGCTACGAGGACATGACGATCGACCAGATCAAGCATTTCCGCCAGCTTGGATCGAAGACCGCGGGCCATCCCGAATACGGCCATGCCACCGGCATCGAAACCACCACCGGCCCGCTTGGCCAGGGTCTCGCCAACTCGGTCGGCTTCGCGCTCGGCGAGCGCATCATGAACGCCGCCTTCGGCAACGACCTCGTCAACCACTACACCTATGTGCTGGCCGGCGACGGCTGCCTGATGGAAGGCGTCTCCCAGGAAGCCATCGCGCTTGCCGGGCATTTGAAGCTCAACAAACTGATCGTCTTCTGGGACAACAACAACATCTCGATCGATGGCCCGGTCTCGCTTGCCGACAACACCGACCAGGTCGCCCGCTTCCAGGCTTCCGGCTGGAACGCCAGCCATATCGATGGCACCGATCCGGAAGCGATCGCCTACGCCATCGAGGCGGCCCGCCATTCCGACAAGCCGACGATGATCGCTTGCAAGACCACCATCGGGTTCGGCGCGCCGACCAAGGCCGGCACCAACAAGGCCCATGGCTCGCCGCTCGGCGCCGACGAAATCGCCGGCGCGCGCAAGTTCTTCAACTGGGACTCCGCGCCCTTCGAAATTCCGGCCGACATCCTCAACGCCTGGCGCGCCGTCGGCATGGGCGGCGTGAAGGCGCGCACCGACTGGGAAGGCCGCCTTGCCAAGGCCGAGCCGAAGCTGAAGGCCGAGTTCGAGCGTCGTCTTGCCGGCAAGCTGCCGTCCAATTTCGATGCCGTCATCGCCGACTACAAGAAGAAGCTTTCGGCCGACAAGCCGAAGGTCGCCACCCGCAAGTCGTCGGAAATGGCGCTTGAAGTCATCAACGGCGCGGTGCCGGAAACAATCGGCGGTTCGGCCGACCTCACCGGCTCCAACAACACCAAGACCAGCCAGACCAAGAACATCACGCCGGACGATTACGGCCAGCGTTATGTCCATTACGGCATCCGCGAGCACGGCATGGCGGCGGCGATCAACGGCCTGACGCTGCATGGCGGCCTGATCGCCTATGGCGGCACGTTCATGTGCTTCTCCGACTACGCCCGCCCGTCGATGCGGCTTGCCTCGCTGATGGGCATCCGCTCGATCTTCGTCATGACGCATGACTCGATCGGTCTCGGCGAGGACGGCCCGACCCACCAGCCGGTCGAGCATCTGGCGGCACTGCGCGCCATTCCGAACCACAATGTCTTCCGTCCGGCCGATGCGGTGGAAACCGCCGAATGCTGGCAGATCGCCATCGAATCCGAAAAGACGCCGTCGACGCTGGCACTGACCCGCCAGAACCTGCCGACCGTGCGCACGGAGCATTCGGAAAAGAACCTGAGCAGCCAGGGCGCCTATGAGCTGGCCGCGGCAAATGGCGAGGCGGCGGTGACGATCTTTGCCACCGGCTCCGAAGTCGAGATCGCGCTCGCCGCGCGCGACCTGATCGAAAAGCATGGCCACCCGACCCGCGTCGTCTCGGTGCCGTGCTTCGAGCTGTTCGACAAGCAGAGCGAGGAGTATCGCGCAAAGACGATCGGCAATGCCAAGATCAAGGTCGCCATCGAGGCCGGTATCCGCCAAGGCTGGGACCATCTAATCGGCACCGATGGCATCTTTATCGGCATGCACGGCTTCGGCGCCTCCGGCACGATCGAGCAGCTCTATCCGCATTTCGGCATCACCGCTGAAGCCGCGGCCAAGGCCGTGGAAGCCCGCTTGCACGCCAAGTAAGGCGCTGGGCGTGCCGCTTGGCGACATGCCCGAAACAAGATGGCCTTGCGGAACCGCTCAAGCGGTTCCGCTCTGGCGGACCACGCAAAAACAGGACGGCGTCTCGGAACCGCTCACGCGGTTCCGCCTTGCCGCACCACCCAAAAACGGGACGTCGTCTCGGAACCGCTCACGCGGTTCCGCTCTGCTGGACCAGCCTAATCGATTTAAATTCAGCCTTCTGCGGCTGGATTCTTGCGCCATCCGCCGCTATGAAGCTGCGGACCCCATCGCCTTCCAGCTCCCAGGGAGAGAACAATGACCGTCAGAGTTGCCATCAACGGATTTGGCCGTATCGGCCGCAACATCCTGCGCGCCATCCATGAATCCGGCCGCAAGGACATCGACGTCGTCGCCGTCAACGACCTCGGCCCGGTCGAGACCAACGCGCATCTGCTGCGCTATGACAGCGTGCATGGCCGCTTCCCGCATGAGGTGAGCGTCGACGGCGACCAGATTTCGGTCGGCAAGGAAAAGTTCAAGGTCACCGCGATCAAGGACCCGACCCAGTTGCCGTGGAAGGAACTCGGCGTCGACATCGCGCTCGAATGCACCGGCATCTTCACCGCCCGCGACAAGGCCGCCGCGCATCTGACCGCCGGCGCCAAGCGTGTCATCGTCTCGGCCCCGGCCGAAGGCGCCGATCTCACCGTCGTCTACGGTATCAACCACGACAAGCTGACCAAGGACCACATCGTCATCTCGAATGCGTCCTGCACCACCAACTGCCTGGCGCCGCTGGCGGCGGTGCTGCACGAGACCGTCGGCATCGAAAAAGGCATGATGACGACGATCCATTCCTACACGGGCGACCAGCCGACGCTGGACACCATGCACAAGGATCTCTACCGCGCCCGCGCCGCGGCATTGTCGCAGATCCCGACCTCGACGGGTGCCGCCAAGGCGATCGGCCTGGTGCTGCCCGACCTCAAGGGCAAGCTCGACGGCATCTCGATCCGCGTGCCGACGCCCAATGTCTCGGTCGTCGACCTGAAGTTCATCGCCAAGCGCTCGACCACTGTCCAGGAAATCAACGAAGCGCTGATCGCCGCCTCCAACGGCAAGCTCAAGGGCGTGCTCTCGGTCACTCATCATCCGAACGTCTCGATCGACTTCAACCACGATCCGCATTCCTCGATCGTGGCGCTCGACCAGACCAAGGTCATGGACGGAAACTTCGTCTCGGTCCTGTCCTGGTACGACAATGAGTGGGGCTTCTCGAACCGCATGGGCGACACCGCCGTCGCCTTCGGCAAGACCATCGCCTGACAGATCTGTCTTCCTGGCCTCTGAAACGCCCGGCTCCGGCCGGGCGTTTTTTATTGGCCGGCTTTGGCCAAAAACCACGCCGTTGCCTTGCACTGGTCATGTCTTCGCCCCACTCTCTGGTCAAGCGACAGACAGAGGGATTTGGAGGGATACTGGCGGATGGAGCATGCGATCTATCTCGTGACGCTGGTCGGCACGGCGCTCATTGTCGCCGCCGCGTTTTCGAGCCTGATCGCCTTCCGCTTCGGCGCTCCCTTGCTGCTCCTCTTCCTGTGCATCGGCCTTGCCACCGGCACCGACGGCCTCGGCATCGAGTTCGACAATGCGCGGGTAGCTTATTTTGCCGGCTCACTGGCGTTGGCCGTCATCCTGTTCGATTCCGGTTTCGGCACGCCGCTCAACGCGCTTCGCCAGGCTGCCGGCCCAGCGCTGTCGCTGGCAACCGTCGGCGTCATCCTGACCACTGCCGTGTTCGGCGTCGCCGCTTATTACCTGCTCAACCTCAGCTGGCTGGAATCCTCACTGCTTGGCGCCGCGGTCGCCTCGACCGACGCGGCGGCCGTGTTCTTCCTGCTGCGTGCCGGCGAGATCAATCTGCGCGAGCGCGTGCGCGCCACGCTGGAGGTGGAATCGGGCACCAACGACCCGATCGCCATCTTCCTGACCATCACTTTGGTCGAGATCATCGCGGCGCACGCCAATCCGGAGGCCGATGTTCTGGCCACCAGTCTGGTCATCGGCTTCCTCATCAACATGGGGGTCGGCGCCGTCGTCGGCGTGCTCGGCGGTCTCGCCATCGTGCGCCTGGTCGAGCGGCTCAACCTCGACCACGGCCTGCTGCCGATCTTCGTGCTGACGCTGTCGTTGATGGTGTTCGCGGCGGCCGGCGCCATCGGCGGCTCCGGCTTCCTCGCCGTCTATCTGGCCGGCCTCGTCGCCGGCAATTCCGACATCCGCGCCGTCACCATCCTGAAGCGCTTCCAGGACGGCATGTCCTGGCTGGCGCAGATCATCATGTTCCTGATCCTGGGCCTGTTCGCCACGCCATCGCAGTTTCCGGCGATCCTGGTGCCAGCCATCCTGCTTGGCCTGTTCCTGATCTTCGTGGCGCGGCCTTTGGCCGTCTGGCTCTGCCTGATCCCGTTCCGCCTGCCGCGCCCGGAGATCGCCTTCATCTCCTGGGTCGGCTTGCGCGGCGCGGTCTCGATCCTGCTCGCCATAACGCCGCTGCTCGGCGGCCTCGAGCACGGCCGCCTGATCTTCAACGCCGCCTTCATCATCGTGCTGGTGTCGCTGGTGGTGCAGGGCTGGACGGTCGGCCCGCTGGCGCGCCGCCTCGGCCTGATCGTCCCGGCCAGGCTCGGGCCGCTCGACAAGGTCGAGCTCGAATTGCCTGGATCCGCCCATCACGAGTTGCTCGCCTATCGCGTCGCGCCCGGCAGCCCGGTGGCGCGCGGCGAGCGTATTCCGCGCTGGGCGCGGCCCTCGCTGGTGCTGCGCGACGGCCGCTCGATGCGCTTCCAGGACATGGGCCGGCTCGCCGCAGGCGACCAGGTCTATATCTTCGTGCCCGACCGGTACCCGCGCCTGCTCGACAAGCTGTTCGCCAGCCGCGCCGTGGTCGATCCAGAGGACGCCGACTTCTTCGGCGCCTTCGCCGTCGATCCGGCCCGCTCGGCCGAAGAGCTGGAGGCCGCCTATGCGCCCGGCCTCAACGAGGCCGAACGGAAGCTCAGCGTGGGTGCGCTGGTTACCGAGCGGCTCGGCGGCCACGCCGAATATGCCGATCGCGTGATGATCGGTCCGATCGAGCTGATCGTGCGCGACGTCGACGACAAGGGCAAGATCACCGGGCTTGGCCTGTCCTTCGAGCCGACCGCGCCGGTGGCCCGCGTGCCCGTGTTCCTGAGCGCCGGCGAGATCGGCGACCGCCTCGGTGCCCTCATCCGCAACTGGCGTAAGCCGTCGGAAAAGCAAGCCGTAGAGGACGTGCCGATCGACCCTGTGGCGTCGGCCCCGGAGGGCCAAAAGGCAACCAGCGAAGGCTGATGTCTCACGGCGACATCATTTTTGCGCATAGGCCTCAACGCGGCCCTTGCATCGTCGTTCGCGCCGGGTAAGGTCGCCGCGTTTTTCGTTGAAAAGGAACGACCATGGCCGGCTTCAAGACACTCGACGATATCGGCGCCGTCGCGGGCAAGCGCGTCCTGGTGCGCGTCGACCTCAACGTTCCCGTCGCCGACGGCAAGGTCACCGACGCCACCCGCATCGAGCGCATCGCGCCGACCATCGCCGAGCTTTCCAGCAAGGGCGCCAAGGTCATCCTGCTTGCCCATTTCGGCCGGCCGAAGGATGGCCCGTCGGCGGAGTTCTCGCTGGAGCCGATCGCCAAGGCCACGGCCGACGTGCTTGGCCGCCCGGTCGGCTTCGCTTCCGACTGCGTCGGTGACAAAGCAGCCGAGGCGGTTTCCGCAATGAAGGACGGCGATGTGCTGCTGTTCGAGAACACCCGCTTCTACAAGGCCGAGGAGAAGAACGAGCCGGCCTTCACCGAAAAGCTCGCCGCCAATGGCGACATCTATGTCAACGACGCGTTTTCCGCCGCACATCGAGCGCACGCCTCGACCGAAGGCCTGGCGCGCCACCTGCCCGCCTATGCCGGCCGCACCATGCAGGCCGAGCTCGATGCGCTGGAAAAGGGTCTTGGCAATCCGGTGCGGCCGGTGGTCGCCATCGTCGGCGGCGCCAAGGTCTCGAGCAAGATCGACCTGTTGATGAACCTGGTGAAGAAGGTCGACGCGCTGGTCATCGGCGGCGGCATGGCCAACACCTTCCTTGCCGCGCGCGGCACCGATGTCGGCAAGTCGCTCTGCGAGCATGATCTTGCCGGCACCGCCAAGCAGATCATGATCGAAGCGGCGGAAGCTGGCTGCGCCATCATCCTGCCCACCGACGGCGTCGTGGCCAAGGAATTCAAGGCGGGCGCGGCGAGCCAGACCGTCGCCATCGCCGACGTGCCGGCCGACGGCATGATCCTCGATGTCGGCGAGAAGACCGTGCAGAGCGTCAACGACTGGATCGATCGGGCCGCGACGCTGGTCTGGAACGGCCCGCTCGGCGCTTTCGAGATCGAGCCCTTCGACCGCGCGACGGTGGCGGCCGCCAGGCACGCGGCGGCCCGCACCAAGGCAGGCAAGCTGGTCTCCGTCGCCGGCGGCGGCGACACGGTGGCCGCGCTCAACCATGCCGGCGTCGCCGACGACTTCACCTATGTCTCGACCGCCGGCGGCGCCTTCCTCGAATGGATGGAAGGCAAGCCGTTGCCTGGCGTCGAGGTGCTGAAGCGGTAAAGAGTTCGAGAACGAACAAGCCAAGCTAGCTTTCAATCGATTCGCGCTTTTCGACGCCATTCCTTTGGCGGTAGAGTTCCGCTAAGCGCGGAACCAACCCCGTCAAGGAGAGCACCCATGAGCGAACGTCTCGAAGATATTGCCGCCGCGATCGTGGCCGGCGGCAAGGGCCTTTTGGCTGCCGATGAAAGCTCCGGCACCATTAAGAAGCGCTTCGACGTCATCGGCGTCGAATCGACCGCCGACAGCCGGCGCGACTATCGCGAGATGATGTTCCGCGCCAAGGAGGCGATGACCAAATACATCTCCGGCGTCATCCTCTATGACGAAACGATCCGCCAGAAGGCCGCCGACGGCACGCCGTTGGTCGACCTCATCAAGGCCTCCGGATCCATTCCGGGCATCAAGGTCGACCTCGGCGCCAAGGCGCTGGCCGGCTTTCCCAGCGACACCATCACCGAGGGCCTCGACGGCCTGCGCGAGCGGCTGGCGGACTATTACAAGCTCGGCGCCCGTTTCGCCAAATGGCGCGCTGTCATCGACATCGACACCGGCAAGGGCGTGCCCTCGGCCAATTCGATCGCCTCCAACACTCATGCCTTGGCCCGCTATGCCGCGCTTTGCCAGGAGGCCGGCATCGTGCCGATCGTCGAGCCGGAAGTGCTGATGGACGGCGCCCACTCGATCGACACCTGCTACGACGTCTCCAAGGCGACGCTGGTCAAGCTCTATGACGAGCTATACGCCGCGCACGTCGTGCTGGAAGGCACCATCCTGAAGCCGAACATGGTGATCTCCGGCAAGAAGTCGGGCAGGACAGACAGCCCCGAGGAAATCGCCGAAAAGACGATCAAGCTGTTCCGCCAAGTCGTGCCGTCGGCGGTGCCGGGCATCGCTTTCCTCTCCGGCGGCCAGGAAGACGAGGAGGCGACCGCCAACCTCAACGCCATCAACGCCATCGGCCCGCATCCCTGGAAGCTCACCTTCTCCTACGGCCGGGCGCTTCAGGCAGCGCCGCAGAAGGCGTGGAGCGGCAAGGCATCGAACGTCGCCGCCGCCCAGGCCGCCTTCACCCACCGCGCTCATATGAACCATCTCGCGGCGCTTGGGACATGGAAGCCGGCGTTGGAAAAGGCCGGCTGAAGCCATCGTTCTTCTGGAATCTGAAAACCCGGGCCTGAAGCCCGGGTTTTGTTTTTTGCCGACGGCATTCCCACTTGATGCTCTGAAACGGCAGCGATGATGTCGGATCGCGCCCATGTCGAACGTCCTTGGCAGGAGAGGACAGGAGATGATCATGCATCGCAACGCCATGGTTTCGCGCGAGGACTGGTTCGAGGCGCACCGAAAGCATCTGGAGCGCGAGAAGGAGCTGACGCGGCTGCGCGACCAGATTGCCGCCGAGCGGCGGCAATTGCCCTGGTTCAAGCTGCGCAAGGACTACGTCTTCGAGAGCGAGCAGGGTCCGAAGCGTCTCGCCGAACTGTTTGCCGGCAAGAGCCAGCTCATCGTCTATCATTTCATGATGACGCCGGGTTCCGATCACCGCTGCGAGGGCTGTTCGTTCCTGGCCGACCATATCGACGGCGCCAACCAGCATCTGAAGCACCACGACGTTTCGCTGGTCGTCGTCGCGCGCGCGCCACTGGCCGAGATCCTGCCCTACAAGCAGCGCATGGGCTGGAAGTTCGACTGGCTGTCGTCCTATGCGTCCGACTTCAACTTCGACCTCCAGGTCTCCTTCACCGACAAGCAGATCGCGGCGGGCGACACCACCTACAACTTCGAAAAGCGCCCGCTGCGCTCGAAGGATTTGCCCGGCACCAGCGTCTTCTATCGCAATGAGTGCGGCGACATCTTCCTCACCTTCCTGTCGCGCGCCCGTGGCGGCGATGCCTTGATCGGCGCCTATCATTATCTCGACATGACGCCGAAGGGCCGCGATGAGACCGGCCCGTATCATGGCCTGATGGACTGGGTGCGGCTGCATGACGAATATCAGGACAAGGACACGGATCGGCAGGACTGCTGCGCGTAGACGGCAGGTCGTTCACGCCGGTCCAAACATGCGCTAATGGACTTTGCGATACTCGTACGGAAATGCCCATGCAGCGCCTGCTCGCCCTCCTCACCTGGCTCGCCTTCCCGGTCTATGTCTGGCAGGGCCTTGGCGTGCGCCGCCGCACCAGCCGCATGCTGCCGGCGCAAGGCCCGGTCATGCATGAGATTGCCGGCACGACGCCCGCTATCTCGTTGCTGGTCCTGGGCGATTCTTCAGCCGCCTCCGTCGGCATCGAGCAATCCGAATACGGGCTCGCGGCGCAACTGGCCGGGCTGATTGCCGAACGTACGGGCCAAGCCGTGCGCTGGCGTGCCGCCGGCTTCAATTCGGCGACGTCGGGCCAGATCCGCGATTACGTCCTGCCCAATCTGTCGGCCGATCCGTGGACGCATATTGTTCTTGCCATCGGCACCAATGACACCAAGAACTTCCACTCCGTACCGCGCTTCAAGAAGGAGTTCGGCGGCCTGCTTTATGCGCTGCGCGCCAAGTGGCCGGAGGCGCGCGTGGTCTGGTCGCCGGTGCTGGAGTTCACCCGCGCGCCGGCCATGCCATCCTTGCTCGGCAAGATCCTCGAAATCCGCGCCACCGAGATGAACAAGATGGGCGTGCGCCTGTGCAACGAGCGCGGCGCCGTACCCGCCCCACGCCTGCCGATCACCAATCCTGAGGCCGGCTTTGCCTCCGACGGCTTCCATGCCTCGGAAGCCGGCTACCGCGCCTGGGCGGAGCATCTGCAGGAGTCTGTGCTGGGGCACTGAAGCTCGGGGAAGGCTCGTTGAGATTCAGGTCAGGACGAGCCGAAAATGTTGGTTGCCGAGAACCGGAGCGGAGCGTACTTGAGTACGTGAGCACCGGAAGCGGAGGGAACCGGCATTTGCAGGCCGTCCTCACCTGAATATCAATGAGCCTTAGGTCCAATGTCCGAGGATAGCCGCCAGCGAAATCGCCGCCATGGCCAGGATCGCCAGCTTCCAGAAATCGCCGCGCCGCTTCAGGCCGGGCCAGCCGATCGGCTTGATGACCTGGATCAGCATGATGCCGCAGATGACAAGGGCGAGAAGTTTCGTCATGCCGCCTTTGACCAGCATCGCAGGCGGCTGTCAAAGCGGTTCTCGCGCCGGCCAGGCGAGCAAACACTCCTGACAGAGCGCCAGGCGCTCCAGCCCCGGCAAGCCCGCCGCACTTTCTCGAACCACCTGCCACCCTCCTGACAGACTGCTGTCAGGAGGGGTGTGCGATACTCTTCTCATCAAAGAAGAGGAGCAAGGTCATGAACGGTTCTACCATCCTGCGCAGCGTACAGAATTATGTCGGCAAGATCCGCACGGTGCGCAATGAAATCCGCACCCAGCGTTTTCTGAATACTTTGCCCGCGGACATCCGCAAGGACATCGGCTGGCCGGACCTTTATGATGGCCGCGTGCGCGGGCACTGAATTTTTTCATGGGCACGACTTGGATCGAGACCGGGTCGCGCCCAGATGTAATGGCGATGGGAAATACCGAGTTTCAGGAAAGTCGCCGCCGTTTCCGGCTGCCTTGCTGCAGCCTCCTGACAGTATGTTGTCAGGAGGACTGCTATACTTAAGGCAGCTTCGACGCCGATGGCGACGATTTGTGTCCGTCCATGAGAGTGACTTTCGCATGGTGAAAAGCTGGAACGACAGGCTGAACACGCCCGGCAGCAACGGTATCAAGCCGTCGCCGCGCACGGTCGGCGATGTCGTCGAAGGCCAGTCGATGCTGGTGCCCACGGCGCGCCAGGTCGACGATTTCATCCGCTCCATCCCTGCAGGCGTGGAAATGGATGTGCGCGCTTTGCGGACGGCACTTGCCCTGGAACATGGCGCGGAAGTGACATGCCCTGTCACCATCGGCTATCATTTGCGCACCGTTGCCGAGGCCGCTCACGAGGACCTCGAGCACGGCATGGCGTTGAGCGACATTGCGCCGTTCTGGCGGGTTCTGGACGCCAACACGCCGACCACGGGCAAACTGTCCTTCGGTGCCAAATTCGTTGCCGCGCAGCGTAAGCGCGAAGGACTGAAGCCTTAATGCGTGTCGCCCAAAAGCGGATACCGGTTTTGCGACCACGACATGCATAGAAATAAAGTCGAGGGAGAAATCCATGCGCCGCGCCGACAGGCTATTCCAGATCGTGCAGCATTTGCGGGGTGGCCGGCTGGTCACCGCGCAGAAGCTGGGGACCTGGCTCGAGGTTTCCGAGCGGACCATTTACCGCGACATCGCCGACCTGCAGTCGACCGGCGTGCCGATCGACGGCGAAGCAGGCGTGGGCTACATGATGAGGGAGGGTTTCGACCTTCCGCCGCTGATGTTTACACGTGACGAGATCGTGGCGCTGGTTGCCGGCGCCCGCATGGTGCGCGCCTTTGGCGGCGCGGCGATGGCAAGGGCCGCCGACGAGGCGCTGGTGAAGATCGGCGCGGTGTTGCCCGATACCGAGAAGGACCGCATCGCCCGCACCGAGATCCACACGCCGATGTGGGTGGTGAGCGATGCCGCTCGGGAAGCCATCGACCTGATCGAGCGTGCCGTCGAGAAGCGCCAGGTGCTGACCATCGACTATTCCGACGAGGCCGGCCGCAGCACCGCGCGCGACATCCGGCCGCTCGGCCTGTGGTTCTGGGGCAAGGTGTGGACGCTGGTCGCCTGGTGCGAGATGCGCGACGATTTCCGCGCCTTCCGCATCGACCGCATCGCCTCGGTGGTCATCGCCGGCCGCATCTTCAAGCCGGAACGGGGCAAACAGCTCGCCGATTTCTACCGTGCGGTCGAGCGCTCGGAGGACTACGGCATGGCCCCCGACCGCGCCGCGCGGACGTGATACCTCCCAAGTCGCTTCAATAAAGAAGTCGCGTCAATAAAAAGCCCGCTCGAAGCGGGCTTTTTTATTTCAGTCCGACGAGACTACTCCTCGTCTTGATCCTTGTCCTTCGACTTCAGCGCCGAGAGCTTGGCGAAGACGGCGTTGGCGTCGAGCTCGGCGTCCTCGTCCTTCGGCTTCTCCGGGGTCGGCACCAGCCGTTCGGTCAGCGCCGCCGGCAGCAGCGTGTCGCCGACAGGTTGCGCCTGTTCGCGGCCGCGCGAGGCGCGGTTGACTTCGAGGTCGAGGTCGATCTGCGAGGTGAGGCCCAGCGTCACCGGATCCATCGGCTGCAGATTGGCCGAGTTCCAGTGCTTGCGCTCGCGGATCTGCTCGATCGTCGACTTGGTGGTACCGACGAGCCGCGAAATCTGCGCGTCCTTGAGTTCGGGATGGTTGCGCACCAGCCACAGAATGGCGTTGGGTCGATCCTGGCGCTTCGACAGCGGCGTGTAGCGCGGACCCTTTCGCTTCGATTCCGGCACACGGACCTTCGGGTCCGACAGCTTCAGCCGGTAGTTGGAATCCTTCTCGCCGCGCGCAATCTCGTCGCGCGTCAACTGTCCGGTGATGATCGGGTCCATGCCCTTGATGCCTTGCGCGGACTCGCCATCGGCGATCGCCTTCACTTCCAGCGGATGCAATCCGCAGAACTGCGCGATCTGCTCGAACGAGAGCGCTGTGTTGTCGACCAGCCAGACGGCGGTCGCCTTGGGCATCAGCAGACTATTGGCCATTTCAAAATCCTTCTCGTTCGCCCGCGTTCCCGCGCGGGCGGTGGTTTTAGAGCCACCAAAATGGGAAATTCGCGGCCTGTATAAACGCTCCGCCAGGATTTCGCAATATTTTTGGGCACGACCCGGAAAATGCATGTCGCCCAAAAGCGCGCGGCGGTTTTGGGCGGGCGACATGCGTAAAATGGAGACTTGATGCGCACCGTCTGAAACGGCTTGGACGCGGCGCGCTTTTAACCCCAAAAAGACAAAACCCGCTGGACTGGGTCCAGCGGGCTCGGAACCGGAAACGAAGCAAGCGTCTCGACGGCTCTGCTTTGACAGGACGGCCCAGCCTTACGGGCGGGCCAGCCTTTTATTAGATCGCCTGGCGAGCGATGCGCTCGATGTCGGCGCGGCTGATGCCGAGGTCGCTGAGCTGACGGGCATTGAGCTTGTTCAGCTCGCGCACGGTCTCGTTATACATACGCCAGTTACGGAAAGCGCGGATCGGGTTCATGATGATTTTCTCCAGTCGTTTGATTAATTCGTTCGATGCCGCGTAAATAGGCAATCTTGCCCACGATTTGAACAGACGCTTTTGCATGGCCGCAATGCGTTTTGTGCATTGCAGCATTAAGCTTTCGTTCAGGTTGTCATCAGGCAAATTCGGAGCCGAGGGTGCGCCGAGATTCAGGTCAGGCCGAGCCGAAAACGGTTGGGTCCGAGAACCGGAGCGGAGCGTACTAAAGGTACGTGAGCACCGGAAGCGCAGGACACAATCGTTTGCAGGCCGGCCTCACCTGAATATCGGTGCATCCTACCCGACGTCGAGGACGATCTTGCCGATATGCTCGCCGTCTTCCATCCGCTCATGCGCCCGCCAGGCTTCGGTCAGCGGGAAGATCATGTCCATGACCGGGGCCACCTTGCGGGTGCTGAGCAGCGGCCACACCTGCGCTTCGAGCGCGGCGGCGATCGCCGCCTTGAATTCGACGGTGCGCGGCCGGAGCGTCGAGCCGGTGTGGGTGAGGCGCTTGACCATGATCCGGGAGAAGTCGGCGCTGGCCACCGCGCCGGCCTGCACGGCGATCTGCACGATGCGCCCCTCCACGGCCGCGGCTTCGTAATTGCGCGCGACATAATCGCCGCCGACCATGTCGAGGATGACGTCGGCGCCCTTGCCGCCGGTGGCGTCCTTGACCGCGGCGACGAAATCCTGCTCGCGATAATTGATAGCCCGATCGGCGCCGAGCTTCAGGCAGGCGTCGCACTTCTCCTTGGAGCCGGCCGTGGTGATGACATAGGCGCCGAAGGCCGAGGCCAGCTGGATCGCCGTCGTGCCGATGCCTGACGAGCCGCCATGCACGAGCAGCGTCTCGCCCTTCTTCAGGCCGCCGCGCTCGAACACATTGTGCCATACGGTGAAGTAGTTTTCGGGCACCGCCGCCGCTTCCGTATGGGTGAAGCCGGCTGGCAGCGGCAGCACGCTGCCGGCATGCACCTTGACATATTCGGCATAGCCACCGCCGGGCGTCAGCGCACAGACGCGGTCGCCGATACGCCAGCGCGAAATCTCGTCGCCGAGCGCCGCCACCTCGCCCGAAACCTCCAGGCCGGGCAGGTCCGAGGCGCCCGGCGGCGGCGGATAGGCGCCCTTGCGCTGCTGGACATCCGGCCGGTTGACGCCCGCCGCGTGCACGCGGATCAGCACCTCGCCGGGACCGGGCACCGGCACGTCGCGGGTTTCCGGCTTCAGCACCCTGGGGCCGCCCGGCTGCGAGATCGCGATGGCCGTCATCTTTTCCGGTAGCTTCTGCCCGCTTGCCATATTTTCCTCTTCTCCTCGTGCCGGTCTTTCGCCGGTCATTTGCATCGGCGCCCCTGCCCTATGTATGCTGATTGGCAAATCAGGCAAATGGCCAAAACGGGAGGAGCGACGATGGCGATCTTCGACGACGAACCCAGGAAAAAGCAGCGTCCGCACGAGATCGGCCAGGATTTGTCGCTGCTTTCCGTCGACGAATTGTCCGAACGCATTGCGCTGCTGCGCGACGAGATAGCGCGGCTGGAAGCCGAGCGGTCGGCCAAGGGCGCCACCAAGTCCGCCGCCGACGCGTTGTTCCGCCGCGGATAACCGCGCCGGCTTGGAAGGCCGCCGCCGAAAAGCCCCAATACGCCCGTCTTCAGACACCTGCGCCCGAACCCGGATCAAGCGATGTTTGCAACCTACCGACCGATCCTCTCGCTGCTGCGCGGTACCGCGTTCCTGCTGGCCGCTTCAGGCCTGCATGGCCTGCTTTTGCCGCTGCGCGGACAGATCGAAGGCTTCTCGACCGCATCGCTCGGCCTGATGGGCACGGCCTGGGCCGGCGGTTTCGTCGCCGGCTGCTTCTTTGCGCCACGCCTGGTGCGCCGCGCCGGCCACGTCCGGGCTTTCGGCGCCTTCGCCGCGTCCGGCGCCATCGTCGCGCTGCTCACCGGCCTGATCATCGACGAATATTTCTGGATCGCGTTGCGCGCCTTCACCGGCTTCACCATGGCCGGCGCCTTCATGGTCATCGAGAGCTGGTTGAACGAGAAGGCCACCAACGAAAACCGCGGCACCGTCTTCGGCCTCTATATGATGGTCACCTATGCCTCGATCATGGGTGGCCAAATGATCGTTGCCGGCGGCGATGTCAGGTCGGCCTCGCTGTTCATGATCACGGGCATCCTTTTTTGCCTCTCGCTGATCCCGACCGCCGTATCGACGCAATCGACGCCGAAGCCGCTGCAGGACGTCAAGCTCGACGTCAAAGGCCTCTACGCCAATTCGCCGGTGTCGGCGGTGGCCTGCCTGCTGATCGGCATCGCCAATGGCGCCTGGGGCACGCTGGGCGCCGTCTACGGCGCCCGCATCGGCATCTCGACGGCCGAGATCGCGCTGATGATGAGCCTTGTGGTCGTCGCCGGGGCGGCCATGCAGCTTCCGGCCGGGCGGCTGTCAGACACCACGGATCGCCGCTTCGTGCTCGCCGGCGCCGCCTTTGGCGCGGCGCTGGTCGCAATCCTGCTTTTCCTGATCTCGCCCCGCTCCGGGATTTTCGTCATCGTGCTGACCGCCGCCTATGGCGGCTTCGCCTACACGCTCTATTCGATCGCCGTGGCGCACGCCAACGACCACGCGCGGGCCGAGGATTTCGTCAAGGTTTCGGGCGGCCTGTTGCTGCTCTACGGCTTTGGCACCATGATTGGCCCGCTGCTGGCGGCCGCTCTGATGGGATGGGTGCGGCCCGAAGGGTTGTTCCTTGCAACCGCGCTCGCCCATCTCAGCCTCGCCGGCTATACGCTGCTGCGCATCCGTGCCCGCGCGCCGGTGCCGATCGAGAACCGCGACGCTTTCAAGACGCAGCCTTCCGAGCGCGCCGTCACGCCCGAAGCCCTGCGGCTCGATCCGCGCAGAAAGGTTGAAACCAATAGTTGAGATTCGCAACACTTTGCCTCACAAATAAAGGCATGATGTTTTCCGACGCCTTCATGGCGATTGCCGATCCCAACCGGCGCTATCTCTTGGAAGAACTCCGGCGCGGCCCGAAGACGGTGAACGAATTGGCGGCAGGGCTGCCCGTGTCACGCCCCGCCGTTTCCCAGCATTTGAAAGTCCTGCTCGACGCCGGCCTGGTCAACGCAAAGGCCGAAGGCACCAGGCGCGTCTACACCGTCAGCACTGCCGGGTTCCTGAGGCTCAACATCTGGCTAGACCAGTTCTGGGAAGTATCGCCCGGAGAATGATCCTTGACGCATTCGGCTTTTGCCGAAACCGCTTGAACAGTTGTTTTTCGTACAGAAAAAACACCGCGCATTTCTCCTGGAATTTCTCTTGAGGAGGAACAATCGATGGGACGCGAAGCAGTTCTTGGCGCACCGCGGCGATCAATCTGGCTCTGCTTGCCGGCATTGCGCTGACGCACATTCTGCCGGCGGCTTAAGCGTCGTCGGCGGCGACGAAGAAAGCTACGTCGTCCTCGACGCCGATGGACCCGAGACCCGGCTCAAGATGGTCGAACCGCAAGGGCGCGAGAAGCTGATCGCCCTGATGCGGGTGGCCTCAGCCCGCGATCGCCAGCGCCTTGCCCAGCATGTCGAGCAGGATGTTGGTTCCGTGCTCGCGCGCTGCCGATGTGTCATGGCCGTCGAGGAACGCGCCCTGCTCGGTCAGCACCAGCCGTGTGCCGGCGCCTTCCGGCCGCAGCTCCATCGTCGCCAGCGACACCGAGATGCGCGTGTCGCCGAACAGCATGTCATAGCTGTAGACCAGGCGCTGGTTCGGCACGATATCGAGATAGGTGGCGGTGTAGGTGTGGACCGGCCCGTCCTTCGGCCCGCCGCTGTTGACCTCCTGGCCGCCGACACGGAAATCCATGCGATAGCTGTCACGCTGCGGATTTGACGGATCGCCGAACCAGCGCCTTTTGGCCTCGGCGTCGGTCAAGGCGAAATAGACCTTGGCCGGCGCTTGCGGGTAGACGCGCTCGATGATGAAGGTGGAATGGACGACGGATCGTTCGGTCATGGACTGGTTCCTCGTTGGTCAGGTCGATTGCGGCAGCGGGACAAAGGCGCCGTCGCGATAGGCGGCGCCGAAATAGACTTCGACGGCGCGAAGCTTGTCGCCGGCGAACAGGTGCAGTTCGGTGTTGCGGAAGGTTTTGCCGTCCAGCGTCTCGCAGCGGTAAAGAACAAAGGCCGCGTCATTCTCCTCGCAGATCCGCTCGATCGCCATTGATCGAAACACCGGACCTTTCGGCCAGCAGCGCTCGAAATAGGTCGCCGTGTCGATAGCGTCGTCATACGGACTGGTGAAGGTGAAATCATGCATCAGCACCGCCGCGACGACGTCGCGCTCGCCCGCCTGGTAGGCGGCGAAGTAGCGGCGGATCAGCTCCGCCCGACTTTTGGCAGCCATGATCTTCTCCTCTGCTTTGATGGGGTCTGCCAAGGCAGGCTGGCGGTCGGCTCTATGCCTCGACCGGCAGTCTGCAGAGTTCGGCGACAAGATTGTCGAGGCTTGCGCCGAGCCCTTCGCGGCTGCCGGCAATCATGTCCTTGCCGCCGAGCGCCGTGATCTGATCCGTGAGCACCAGTCGGGTGGACGTTCCGACGGCCTGCAGTTCGACCGTGATGAGCGAAACGGAGAGCTTGTTCCATCCCTCTGAAACGACCTCAGCCGAGATAATGCGATGGTCCGGTTCGATATCGAGATACCGGGTCTCGACCCGGTAGATCAGCTTGCCGCGCGGTCCGCAGCGACTGACGTCCACACCGCCGACCCGAAAATCCGCCTTGTCGTAGACCAGCTCCACCGATGGCGAAGGCCTGCCCCAACGCTTTCGCGCTTCGACGTCGGCAAGCGCCTGGAACACCCGTGCCGGCGCGGCGGCGTAGCTGCGCTCGAGCACGATCGTTGCATGGGTAACGGAACTTTCGGTCATCATCGCCTCCTTCATTCTGTTTCAGCAAGGAAATCGCCCAGACGGTCGAGCCGACGCTCCCAGGAGAGCCGCCGCTCGTTGATCCAGTGCTCGGCGGCCTGAAGCGCCTTCGGCTCGATCTGGCAGGTCCGCACCCGGCCGATTTTTTCCGTCCGCACCAGACCGCTCGCCTCGAGCAAGTTGAGATGCTGGACGACCGCCGACAGCGACATCGCCAGCGGTTCGGCCAACTGGCTGACCGAAGCCGGCCCGCGCGACAATCGCTCCACCATGCTGCGCCGCGCCGGATCGGCGAGCGCCTGGAACATCAGGTCGAGCTGGGCGGGATCGTGCAGCATGGCGCTTTAGCCGTTGTTGTAGGGGAAGAACTTGAAATAGGGCTGCGCTTCCTCGACCACGCGGGCGAAGGACGGCCGCGCCAGCAGGCGGTCGTGGTAGCGCTTCACTGCCGGGAACCTGTCGCCTAACGGCTCGACCTTGTTGGCGTAGAACAAAGCTGGCGAAGCCGCACAGTCGGCCATGGTGAAGCCCTCGCCCACTGCCCAGGTTTTTTCCCGCATGTCCTTCTCGATGATCTCGTAGGCATTGCGCAGCTGCGCGCGGCTCTCCTCGACACCGAGTGGATCGGTCTTGTCCTGCGGCCGCAGCCGGTCGCCGACGATCTTCTGCATCGGCGTCTGGACATAGAAATCGTAGAAGCGGTCGGCCTGGCGGACCTGCAAGGCAAGGTCGATGTCGTCGGGCACGAGCGCGACCGGCCCGGGATAATGCGCGGCGAGATACTCTATGACGATGGTCGATTCCAGCACCGTGCGGTCGCACGCATCGTCGCGCAAGGCCGGCATCTTGCCGGTCGGCGATACCTTCAGGAAAGCCGATCGCGACGCCTCGTCGCCAAGGTCGACAATGACCGGCTTGAACGGCGTTTCATTCTCATAGAACGCAATCAGCGGCTTCCAGCAGAACGAGGCCAACGGGTGGAAATGAAAGGTCAGGGACATTCTCGGCTCTCTCATCGTTTCAGGTTTTCGACAAACACTGAAGTAGTTACTTAACTATTGCGGCATGCGCATCGCGTCAAGAGCGCGACTGTCAGCCGTGTGCCGCGATGGCTTCGATGATCTGCGGCCAGTCGTCGGCATGCAGCTCATGGCCCCCGCCTTCGACCTCGACCAGCCTGGCACCGGTAACGGCCTTGGCAAGGGCAGCGCCATGCTCGACCGGGAAGATCGGGTCGGACGTGCCATGGATGACCAGCAAAGGTACGGTGAGGTCCGTTATGCTGCGATTGGAGCTGCCGCCCATGAGCGCGAAATGGTTGGTCGCGCTGGCGAAACCGCCGGAGCGTTCGTAATCGGTGGCGATCAGCTCTTGCGCCCGGCCCGCATCGAATGGGTGCAGCGTGCTGGCGAGCGCGCGTGCGTCCTTCGCCATATATGCAAGCACCTGGGTCCGATCGGACCAGTCGACATCGCCGCCTTCCGCGGCATGCTGGCCATAGGTCGCGGTCATTCCGGGCAGACCGGACGTGTCGACGCCGAGCGGCGAGCTGGAGATCACGGTGAGCGCGCTGACGCGCCGCGGGTATTTGAGCGCAACGGTCTGCGCGATCATCCCGCCCATCGACATGCCGACGACATGCGCCTTGGCGACACCATGATCGTCCAGAACGCGCACCGCATCGTCCACCGTGTCTTCGAGTGTGTAGGGCGGAGCGCCCGGCGTATATTTCGTCGACAGGCCGGTATCACGATTGTCGTAGCGGATCACAAAGCGGCCGCGCCCGGCGAGCCGCCGGCAGAACGCTTCCGGCCACCAGAGCATCGACGCCATCGCGCCCATGACCAGCAGGATTGCCGGATCGGCGGAGTCGCCGAATGCCTGCGAAACGATGTCCGGGCGTGGTGTTGACATGGCCAATGCTCCTCCAAACCGATTGCGATTTGCAATCAGTTGCACGATAATCAAACTGATATCATAATGCAACTGGTTTTTTGGAGATGGTCATGAACACCGAGCACCGGTCCGGCTGCCCGATCAATCTGTCGCTCGAGGTCTTTGGCGATCGCTGGAGCCTGATCCTGCTGCGCGACATGATCTTTGGCGGTAAACGTCATTTCCGCGAATTGCTCAACGGCTCGATCGAAGGCATCGCCTCCAACATCCTGGCCGACCGGCTGAAGCGGTTGATGGAGCTTGGCATGCTGACCAAGGCCGACGATCCGAGCCACAAGCAGAAGGCGATCTACAGCCTGACGGAGATGGCGATCACGCTGGTGCCGATTATGGCGCATCTCGGCGCCTGGGGACGCGTCTGGCTGCCCGTGAGCGAAGAGCTGTCGATCCGCGCCGAGTTGCTCGAAAAAGGCGGCCCCGTGCTATGGGAGCAGTTCATGGATGAGCTGCGCCACGAGCATCTTGGCGTGCCGCTGAAGACGCCGCCCGGAACGCCGGGGGTGCGACAGCAATTGCAGGCCGCCTACCTGGCGGTGGTCGCCAGAAAGGCCGAGGCAGCCGCAGGCTGACGCGTCGGCCGTAGGATGGGCGCTAGAGCAATTCCAGGAAAAGTGTGTAGCGGTTTTCCGTCCGGAATTGCGTGAAAACAAAGGCTTGGAGCGGCTCGGCGATTCCGTGAAACGCTAAACCGCTCTAATTGAGGTTGATATCGCGGCTGGCCGACCGCATCGACACCGAAAAACCCGCCAGCACGTCGAACAGCGCGATGACCATCAGCGTGAAGAAGACGGAGTGAGCGGCGCCCTTGACCAGCAGGAACTCGACCAGGAAGGCGATGAAGACGAGCGTCGACAACAGATGATCCATGATCGAGGCATTGGTCGTGCGCACCGATTTTGAGATCTCGACGAACAGGAAGATCAGCCCAATCAGCACCATCAGGTCACCCAACGTCATCGAGAAGACGCCGCCCGACATCATGCGGAACGAGAACATCTCGGTCGTCCAGGGATCGTCGCCACCGCCGAACAGGCCGAGCAGTCCGAGATTGTAGAGGACGAAAGGCACGATCAGCAGCGGGATGGCACCAAACATCTGGGCGTCTCCAATGGGGGCACCCATTTTGTAGAATGCGGCGCGAGCGCGCCGTCAAGATTTTTCGGTGCTTCTATCGAACACGCTGTAAGACCTAATGAAATAACGATGTCAGCCGGTTGCCCGGCTGACATCGAGCCCTCATGCCCCGAGGGCCAACCTTACCGATTGAAGTAGCCGGCGCGTGCTGTGACGCCGATGACGTTGAGGATGATGTGGCCGGCTGTCATCGAGGTGATCTCGTTGACGTCACGCGCCGGCGCGATCTCGACGATGTCCATGCCGACGAGCTTGCCCTTGCCGACCAGGCCTTTGATCAGCTCCGCGCTAGCTGCAATGCCGGCACGTTTGGGTTTGAGGAAACAGAGGGAGATGGCTCCGCGGAGCCGAGCGGGTAAAGGAGCAGTGCATCCCGGCTAGCGATCAGCCGACACAGCGTGAGCAACCGCCAAAACAAAAAGACCGGCCAGAGGCCGGTCTTTCGAAACGTCACAAAACCTTGGAAGCTTCTCAGCTTTCCTTCGGCTCCAGAACCTGGCGGCCGCGATACATGCCGGTCTTCAGGTCGATGTGATGCGGGCGGCGCATTTCGCCGGAATTCTTGTCCTCGACATAGGTCGGGGCCTTGAGAGCGTCGGCCGAGCGGCGCATGCCGCGCTTGGACGGAGAGGTTTTTCTTTTTGGAACGGCCATGGATATGCTCCACTACATGGTCAAAATGCCTCGACAACCCTCGCGAAAGGGCCGCATCGAGGCCATAATCTGAGAAAGTCGGGTGCCTATACACGCCTTGCGCCGTTTTGGCCAGCGCTAGCCGCTAATTTTTTTGAGCCGGCGCCTGACTGGCGCTAATCCAGGCAACCGATATAGGCGCCCGAGCGTCCGGCACGGCGTTCGATCAGCGACGCCAGGCGCCGCAAGCCCGGCCCCGGCTTGGCCGGATTGCGCGCGATCGGATTGGGCAATGTAACCGCAAGCAGTGCTGCCTGCCGGCGCGACAATTGCTTGGCCGAGACGCCGAAATGATGCTGCGCGGCGGCTTCGATGCCGTAAATGCCCGGCCCCCATTCGGCGATGTTGAGATAGATCTCCATGATGCGCCGCTTCGACATCACCGCGTCGAAATAGACCGCGAGCGGCAGCTCCACCACCTTGCGCACGCTGCCCAAAGGCCGCGACCACAAGAACAGGTTCTTCACCGTCTGCATGGTGATGGTGGAGGCGCCGCGCGTCGCCTCGCCGGCCAGCGCGTCGTCGACGACGCCCCGCAATTCGCCGAGATCGACGCCGCGATGGAAGCAGAACTGGCCGTCCTCCGACATGATCACCGAATGCGCCAGCACCGGCGCCACATCGTCGATCGACACCCAGCGCCGGTCGTAGCCGGAGAAGGTGACGAGATCCTTGATCATCAGCGTCGAGATCGGGTGCACGAAGGATGGCAGATAGAGGAAGGTGAGGATGGCCGGAATCGCGGCCAGCACGATCGCCACGACCAGGCAGCGCCGGCCGATGCGCTTCAGACCGGCACGGTTCAGGCGCCGCGGCCGCGCCATATCCAGCCCTTCGCTCTCATGTTCGACGATCGGTTCCGTCAAGCCGCCCCACCCGTGCCAAGCACCCTTCGGCATAAAGGCGCGCGCCTGCTTGCGCAACGTCTGAGTGTCGGCTACCGCTCGCGGCCATGCTGAAAGACGACATAACCACCTTCGAAACCGCGCTTTTTGTACGCGCCGCCGCGGTCGAGGCTGAGCTGAGGCAGATCCTCGAAGCGCGGCCGCTGTCGGGCGAGATCGCGCGGCCGGAGCGGCTGATGGCCGCGATGCGCCACGGCGTGCTCAACGGTGGCAAGCGGCTGCGCCCGTTTCTGGTGATGGAAAGTGCAGCGCTGTTTGCGGCCGATGGCGAGGCCGCACTTCGCATCGCCGCGGCGCTCGAATGCGTGCACTGCTATTCGCTGATCCATGACGATCTGCCGTCTATGGACAATGACGATCTGCGCCGTGGCCAGCCGACGGTGCACAAGGCTTTTGACGAGGCGACCGCGATCCTCGCCGGCGACGCGCTGTTGACGCTGGCTTTCGACGTCCTTGCCGACGAGGCGACGGCGCTACCGGCTGAACGCCGGGCAGCACTCGTCCTGGCGCTGGCCCGCGCGGCCGGCGCCGGCGGCATGGTCGGCGGGCAGACGCTCGACCTCGAGGCCGAGCACAGGCGTCCGGACGAAGCCGGCATCATCCGCCTGCAGGCGATGAAGACCGGCGCGCTGATCCGCTTCGCTTGCGAGGCCGGCGCGATCGTTGCCGGCGCCGCACCGTCCGATCGCGAAAGGCTGGCCGAATTCGGCTCGGCGATCGGCCTTGCCTTCCAGCTTGCAGACGACCTGCTCGACCTAACCGCCGACGCCAAGCAGATGGGCAAGGCGACCAGGAAGGACGCCGCCGCCGGCAAGGCGACGCTTGCTTCGCTGCACGGGCCGGACTGGGCGCGCGAGCAGCTCCACGGCCTCATCGACCAGGCGCACGCATTGCTCGACCCCTATGGCGAGCAGGCGGATATGCTGAAGGCGGCCGCAACATTCGTGGCAACCCGCAACAGCTGAGATCGACCTGGAAAGATCGCGGCCGATTTCGTCGGGAGCTGGCGCGCATGGCCAGGGACGCGCGCCAGGCGCCGGTCGCCTTTTTCCTGACCAGCATCTTTCTGATCCGGGAACTCATCGAGCCGATGCCAGCCGACAAGGCTCCGCTCGAACTGCGCAGGCACATGCGCGTTCGGTCGCGAGCGACGCTCTGCCTCTTCGCCGATGGGGGTTTCAGCCTTTGTGTTCCTGGAGCGTGTTGCCGCCGTCGACCACCAGCAAGGTGCCGTTGACATAGCTGGCGCCTGCCGAGGCCAGGAAGACGACCGCCGCGGCCACTTCATCCGGCCGGCCGGCCCGCGCCGGCGGCGTATGCAGGGCCGCCATCCGTTCCATCTCGCTCGACGAGCCCGTTGCGATCCAGCCGGGCGCCACGGCGTTGACGGTTATACCGCTCCTGGCCACTTCGAGCGCCAGCGTGCGCGTCAGGCCGACCATGCCGGCCTTGGCGGCGGAATAGGCTGATGTGCCGACGAAAGACACCAGCGGCCCGGTGACCGACGCCACATTGACGATGCGCCCATAGCCCGCTTCGACCATCGCCGGCAGGAACGCATGCGTGACCAGAAACGCCGTCTTCAGGCTGACGTCGATGCCTTGATCCCAGTCGGCTTCGGTCATCGCGACAAAAGTCTTGTCGACCGAGGGTGATGCCAGCGAGCCCATGCCGGCATTGTTGACCAGGATGTCGACGGCGCCGACATCAGCCTGCAGCCGCGCGACATCGGCGGCCCCCGTGAGGTCCGCGACCACGGCCCTGGCATCGATGCCTTCGGCACGGAGCTCGGCGGCGCGATCGAGCACGCGCGCGCTGGCGCCGGTGAGGAACACGGCATGGCCCTCACGGCCAAGCTGTCGCGCAATGGCAAAGCCGATGCCATCGGCGGCTCCGGCTCCGGTGATCAAGGCGCGTCTGCTTGTCATGGTCATCAGGGCTCCGTGGTTCCATGGGCCGCGCGCAGTCGCGGCGGTCGCAATCAACAGACCATAATCCATGGATCGATCTGGCGCGCCGGAGAGAATGGAAGCGGGACTCTTTTATGCCGGCAGGAGCATTATGTTTTCGGTCGACAGTCCGCTTGTGCGTTCCTTGATCCTGACCACCGCCTCATAGAGCGATTCCTGCTGGCTGGAATGCTGTAACAGGCAGCGTATCCGTGTAAAGGCAAAACGTCGTGCCCGCTGCGCACGGGCGCCGCCGTATCGACATCCCCGCGGGGAATACAGCGAACGGCGGGATATGATGTCTCGCTAAGCGTGAGCGCCGCGCGCGTGCCGGCGATAATCTTTCCTCCGACGGTTGCCACGACGCGGGACGGGTTCGCCTCGATTGAAATGGAGTGGTCCGGCCCCGGAATCTTCGCCTCCTTGTTGGTCATGTCCCATCCTCTTCGGTTGAAAACGGAGCCTTGGCGTTCAAGAAACGCGTCACGTCGGCGACAAACAACGCCGGATATTGGAACAGGGAACCGTGCGCGGAATCCGGATAGATGATCAGTTGGGCATTAGGCAGATTCTGCTGCAGGATGTAGGAGTTGATCGTATAGATGATGACGTCGTTGCTGCCGTTGACGACCAGGGCAGGCTGCTTGATGTCCTTCAAATAATCCCACGCTTGTTCGCGTCTGGCGCCCCATTTGGTGATGGCGGCACGCTGCGCCAGCGCGGCCGTCCCGGTTACTTGCGGATCGCGGTCCTTCGCACGAAGCTGAGAGCGCTTGAGAAACCGGCGTCCGGCCGCCTGGCTCGCCTGCGAAGGCGTAAAGTGATGCGAAGCCAGAGGTCATCCGGACGCTCATAGGTTGCACCAAAAATCTGGGCGCCTTCCGGCGTGCCCGTGTCCATGTTCTCGCCGCTTCGCGGTCCAGTGCCGACCAGCACCACACGGCGAACGACATCCGGGGCTTGCAGCGCAATTTCCTGTGCCACCAGCCCTCCGATCGAGAAGCCCAGCACATCGGCCTGCTTGAGCATGAGCGCTTTGATGAAGGCAGTCGCGTTGGCTCCCATTTCGGCAATCGAACCCGGGACATCCCCAGAGCTGCTGGAGACGCCGGCGTTGTTAAACAGAATGACTTCACGCTGTTTGGCAACGCCATCGGTCACTGCGGGATCCCAATGGTCCATGGTGCCCATGAAATGCATGTTGAAGACGAGCGGCACGCCGCCTGATTTGCCGAAGCGTCGGTAGGCGAAGCGGATGCCGCCGGCATCCACAAACTGCGTCGGCGCCGTTTGGTGAGTGTATTGGGTCATTGGGATCGTCCCTTGAGGCAGTGCGATGTCGTTAGCTAGGCGCGGAGCCAGCCTCCACGCCTCATTGTCCGGTCAGGCCGACTTGCCGCCGTCTACGTCGAGCACTTGGCCGGTGATGAAGGAAGCCTCGTCCGATGCGATGAAGACAATCGCGTTGGCAAGCTCCTCGGAAAGACCAAGACGACCCATCGGAACAGTCGTCACGAGAGCCGCCTTGTTCTGCGGCGTGCCGGTGAAGCGGGTCAGCATGCCTGTGTCGGTAGGGCCGGGGGCCACGACGTTCACGCGGATTCCCGATTTGGCTGTTTCGAGCGCCACTGACTTGGTGATGCCTTCGACGGCATGCTTGCTGCCGACATAGACCGACGCTCCCGACGCTCCCATGTGTCCATAGGTGGACGAGATATTGATGATGCTGCCGCTGCCCTGTTCCTGCATCACGCGCACTTCATGCTTCATGCTCAAGATCACGCCGAGAACATTGGTGTCGAACGTCGCGGCATAGCTTTCGGCGGTCTGGTCCGTGATCGGGCCAACGTGGCCTTCGGTGCCGGCATTGTTCACTGCAATATCGAGACGGCCAAACCTTGCGACGGTCTTGTCGACCAAAGCGCGGACATCATCCTCCTTGCGGACGTCGGCGTTGATGAACTCGGCTTCCGAACCGAAAGAGCGCAGTTCCTCTGCGAGCGCCTTGCCGGCCTCATCACGCCGGCCGGCAACGACCACTTTGGCGCCCTTCTTGGCGAAGGCGACGGCGGCAGCGCGGCCGATACCTGTCAGTCCGCCTGTGATCAAGACAACGGAGTTGTTCATATATCCAGTCCTTCAAGATATGGCCTCCGTATGAAGCGGAAACCCGGTTGAGCAGCGAAGATCGTTTTCTTCTGCCTTGATTTGGGTTCTGCTGGCGTCGCGGAAAAAGACTTTGTAGGCTGGGGCCCATGCCTTCAAGGCATGGAGCGCATCATGGAGTTGAGACACCTTCGCTATTTCGTCGCCGTCGCCGAGGAGGGCAGCCTGACGGTCGCGGCAAAACGTCGACTGCACACGGCGCAGCCATCCTTGAGCCGTCAGATGAGTGATCTGGAGTATGAGGTCGGCGTGCAGCTCATGCTCCGTACGGCACGGGGCATCGAACTGACTGCCGCGGGCCGGGTCTTCCTCGACCACGCCCGGTTGGCGCTAACCCAGGTCGAGGCGGCCCGTGAAGCCGCACGCCGCGCCGCGGAGCCATCCAAGCCATCCTTTGCCCTTGGCTTCCTGACCGGTCAGGAAATGGACTGGCTGCCTGAAGCCATGCGCATTCTTCACGATGAACTTCCCAATATGGAGGTCACCGTTTCCAGCCAGTATTCGCCGCAGCTCGCCGACGCGCTTATGCGAGGCAAGCTCGATGCCGCCTTCATGCGGCCGGAGGCGCAAACACCGGATTTGATCTATAGGCTTGTCATGAAGGAGCCGCTGGTCGCCGTCTTGCCTGATGGTCACCGCCTCGCAGCGCGCGATGTCATCGGCCCGCACGACATTGTGGGTGAAACGTTTCTCAGCGTATCCAGTACGGCGCCATCGCTGCGGGCGGTCATCGACGACTATCTGCAGCGATCCGGGCTGGATATCAGGCCGGATCACGAGGTGGACAATCTCGCGATGGCGATGTCCTTGATCGCCTCGACGCGGGGCGTGGCGTTGTTGCCCGCCTACGCGCAGAACTTCATGCCCAGATCCGTGGTCAGCCGTCCCCTGGAGGGCGATGCGCCGACGATCGATCTGGTTGTCGGCTTCCACAAGGCGAACGCATCGCCGACCCTGAAGCTATTCCTGTCGCGAGTGGACGAACTGATCGCTCGCGATCGAGGAAAGCCAGGTGGCCTGGCGGCGCGTGGAGGACATGCCCGCTGGGGGTTGCAGAGCGATCTTTGACGGCGCGTGCGCTGCTCGCCCCCTACGGCGAGCACATAGCCTTGCTCAAGGCGGCCGCGACTTTCGTGGCGACGCGAAGCAGCAGAACGGCGCAGGCAGACGGCCGATCCGGTCCTACAGCCTTGCCTCGGCGAAGATGCGCGACGCCCATTCCAGGAAGGCGCGCAGCCGTGGCGCGAGCTGTCGGTTCTGCGGGTAAAGGGCGAACAACGGCGTCGGCGTCGGTGGAAAATCCCCCAGCACCTCGACCAGCGTCCCGTCCGCCAGATCCTGTTCCAGCCGATAGCGTGGCGCCTGCAGCAGCCCGAAACCCAGGCGCGCCAACGCGGCCGCGGTGTCCGAATTGTTGACTCGCACCCGGCCCGGCAGCGCCACCTGCCGTACCTTCCCGGCAACCGTGAACTCCAGCGGCAGGATTTCGCCGGTGCGTGAGGAAACAAAGCCGACTGCCTGATGGCCCCCGAGCGCGTCGGGAGATCCCGGCACCCCACGGCGCTTCAGATAGAGCGGGCTCGCGCAGGTGATTTCGCTGATCGTCGCCAGCCGCCGCATGATCATGCCGCTGTCTTGCGGTTCGCCGGCACGAATGACGCAATCGACGCCTTCGCGCACCAGATCGACCAGCCGGTCGCCCTGGCCGATATGCAGATCGATCTCGGGGTAGCGTTCGAGGAAGGCCGGCAATTCCGGCAGCAGGAACCGCTGCGTGAGCAGTGGATGCGCATCGATGCGCAACAGGCCGCGCGGTTCGGCACTGCGAAATCCGGCCTCGGCATCCTCGACTTCGCCGAGGATCGACAGGCAGCGCTCGTAATAGGCCTGCCCGTCGAGCGTCGTTGCGACGTGGCGCGTGGTCCGGTCCAACAGCCGCGTCCCGAGATGATCCTCCAGCTGCTTGATCGCTTCGGTCGCGGTTGAGCGCGGCAGGCCGAGATCGGCCGCCGCCGCGGTGAAATTGCGCCGCTCCACCACGCGCACGAAGAGCCGCATCCTATCGAGTCGATCCATCGCCGATTGTTCGCCCTATCCGAATACTGCTGTCAATAGGCGGCCGATTATCCGGACGAGGCGGTGGTCTATATCCGTCTCACAACAACGAACGGAGATCGATCATGCAGAAGACAAGAACAGCGATTGTGACCGGCGCCTCGCGGGGCATCGGCGCGGCGATCGCCAAACGGCTTGCCCAGGACGGCATTGCGGTCATCGTCAATTACGCGCGCGGCAAGGACGCTGCCTATGCGGTCGTTGCGACGATCGAAGCCGCCGGTGGCAGGGCCGTCGCGGTCCAGGCCGATATCGGCGAACCGGCCGGCATGGCGGTTTTGTTCGGCGCGGCCGAGAAGACTTTCGGCGGCGCCGACATCCTCGTCAACAACGCCGGCATGATGCAGCTGTCACCGATCGCGGAAACCGACGACGCTGCATTCGAACGCCAGCTCGCCACCAATCTCGCCGGGCCGTTCCGCGGCATGCGCGAAGCTGCAAAACGCCTGAACGATGGCGGACGGATCATCAACTTTTCTTCAAGTGTCGTGGGCTTCTACCAGCCGGCCTATGGCGTCTATGCCGCGACCAAGGCCGGTGTCGAAGCCATGACGCATATCCTGGCCAAGGAGCTTGGACCGCGCCGCATCACGGTCAACGCCGTAGCACCCGGCCCGGTCGACACCGAACTCTTCACCGACGGCAAGAGCCCCGGGCAGATCGAAGCGATAACCAAACTCATCCCGCTCGGCCGCCTCGGCCAGCCCGATGACATCGCCGGGCTCGTCGCCTTCCTTGCCGGTCCCGACAGCCAATGGGTCAACGGCCAGGTCATCCGCGCCAACGGCGGCGCAATCTGAATTTCAAGGAAGAGACAGAGGCTATCATGCAGCAGACAATTCTTATCACCGGCGCGTCGAGCGGCTTCGGGGCCATGACAGCCAAGGCGCTCGCACAAGCCGGTCACCGGGTCTATGCCTCGATGCGCGATCCCCAGGCGCGTGGCGGCGCAGCAGTGGCCGAAATCGAAAGGCTGGCCCGCGAAGCGAAGCTGGCGATCAGCGCCATCGCGCTCGACGTCCTGTCGGAAGCCTCGATCGAGGCAGCCGTCAAGACCATCATCGCAGAAGCCGGCCGGATCGACGTCGTCATCCACAATGCCGGCCACATGGTGTTCGGGCCGATCGAAGCCTTCACGCCGGAACAGCTGGCAGCGCTCTACGACGTCAATGTGCTCGGCACCCAGCGTGTCAACCGCGCGGTGCTGCCGCATATGCGCACGCTCGGCCAGGCGCTGATGATATGGGTCGGATCGAGCAGCACGCGCGGCGGCACGCCGCCTTTCCTTGCGCCATACTTCGCCGCCAAGGCCGACATGGATGCGCTGGCGCAGAGCTACGCGCTTGAGCTCGCCCGTTTCGGTATCGAAACGACCATCGTGGTGCCGGGCGCGTTCACAAAAGGCACGGAGCATTTCGCCCATTCCGGCAAGCCCGCCGACACCGAGCGCGCCGCCGCCTATTGGTCGGGCCCTTATGCCGGCGTGGACGACAAGGCGCTGAAGGGCCTTGCCGGGCTGGAGCCCGCCGACGCCGATCCGGCCAAGGTCGCCGAGGCCATCGTCGATCTCGTCGCGACGCCGCATGGCCGCCGGCCGTTCCGCGTCCACATCGACCCGTCCGATGACGGCTCGACCATCGTCAACGGCGTCGCCGACCGCGTCCGGGCGCAGCTTCTGGAGCGCATCGGCCTCGCCGACCTCCTCCATCCATCAAAACCGAAAGGAACCTGAAAATGCCCTTTGCCAACTTCAAGACGCCGCAGGCCGCCCTCACCAGGGCGCAGAAGGAAGACCTCATCCACCGGACCACGCAGATGTTCGTCGACTATTTCGGCGAGGCAGCGCGCCCCTTCACCATGGTGCTGATCGAGGAAGTTCTCGACGGCGGTTACGGCCGCGCCGACGAAGTCTTCATCCTGCCCGACGCCTATCGGGCGAAGGATATTGCCTGACTTGAACGGGGCGAGCCGCTTGTCGAGTGGCTCGCCCCTCAAGCGAATGCAGGACAGCGTGCGGTTTTGATTCGCGGACACTTCATCATCATGGCGGCGCCAACGAAATCTTAATGTAAATGAAGCGTAATCCCGGCCATTAAAATTGTGCGTATGTGTTGGGGTTGCGCATGCCGGAATACTCTTCCTTTCTCCGGTCGATCCGGATCCGCTACATTTCAGGACTGCTGATCTTCGCGCTGGCTTCGGCCGCCGTGATGTTTGCCCTGAACCGCGTCAACACCTACCGCCACGAGGTCGATGCCCTCAGCGGCAACTTCGTCATCTTCGCCCGTGACCTGCGCAATGCCACCAATTTCGCCGAGACGACGGGAACGGCCTGGCGGGCCGAGACGCGCGATGCGCTGACGGCCGCCGCGCGCGGCCATGCCGAACGCCTGACGGGCGAGATTGAAACCCTCAACGCACAGCTGGCCGAGATCCGGCCGCGCCTGTCGCGCAACACCGTCAACGAGCTCGACTCCGCTTCGGTGAACGGCGACCTGTTCTGGTCGGCGCGCGACATGGTGCGCAACTTCAATCTGATGTCGACGGCCCAGAAGGTCGATGAATGGAGCTACCGCGAAATCCGCAACCAGAACGACCTCTTCGCCCAGCCGGTGCTGGTACGCGTGCGCACCGCGTTTGACGAGGAACGCCGCCTCGCCGACGCCTCCAGCGATCGCCTGCTGTTGTGGGCAAGCGGCCTTTTGTTTGCCGTGCTTGCCATCGCAGGCCTCTGGATCTTCCGGCCGATGGAAAAGGCGATTCGCCGAGCCTTCGCCGAAACCGCCGCATCGCTGTTCAAGGCCGAGGCCGCCGACCGCGCCAAATCCGAATTCCTCGCCAATATGAGCCATGAGATCCGCACGCCGATGAACGGCGTGCTCGGCATGGCTGAGCTGCTTGCCAAGACCGAGCTGACACCGCGCCAGAAGACCTTCACAGAGGTCATCGTCAAATCTGGCAATGCGCTTTTGACCATCATCAACGACATCCTCGACTTCTCCAAGATCAATGCCGGCCAGCTGACGCTCGACCCGCACCCGTTCCGCCTGGCGGAAGCCGTCGAGGACGTGGCGACGCTGGTCTCGGCGCGTGTCGCCGAAAAGAACCTGGAGCTCATCGTGCGCGTCGACCCGCGCCTGCCGGCCTTCATCGTCGGCGATGCCGGCCGCTTCCGCCAGATCGTCACCAACCTGCTCGGCAACGCGGTGAAGTTCACGGAAAAGGGCCATGTGCTGATCGATGTCGGCGGCGATGTCGTCGACGGCGTGGTGCAACTCAAGGTCCGCGTCGAGGACACCGGCATCGGCATCCCCGCCGAAAAGCTGCAGAACGTGTTCGAGAAATTCGCGCAGGTCGACGGCTCCTCGACCCGCCGCCACGAAGGCACCGGCCTTGGCCTGGCGATATCGGCCCGTCTCGTCGACCTGATGGGCGGCAAGATTGGCGTCGAAAGCGAGATCGGTCGCGGCTCGGTCTTCTGGTTTGCCGTGCCGCTGCCGGTGCACGATCAGCAGGCGCGCGACGAGTTGGTGCCGGTCGATGTCACCGGCGCCCGCGTGCTGGTCATCGACGACAATCCGGTCAACCGCGAGATCCTGCTGGAACAGCTCAGAAGCTGGAGCTTCGACTGCGCGGCCGCCGAAAGCGGCGCCGTCGGCCTTGCCTTCCTCGACCGCGCCTGCCAGCTTGGCGCATCGGTCGACTGCATCATTCTCGACTACCAGATGCCTGGCATGAACGGCGCCGATGTCGCCAGGGCTATCTCCGCCGACAGCCGCCTGGCCAACATCCCTGTGGTGTTGCTCACCTCGGTCGACCAGGTCGATTTCGGCAAGATGGTGCTCGATTTCGGCATCGTCGCGCATCTGACCAAGCCGGCGCGCTCGGCGGTGCTGCTCGGCACCGTGATCTCCGCCATCCAGAAGGCGCGCACGCAGGGCGGCAGGGCGCATTTCGTGCGCGAGCCGGTCGCCCACACGCCGCAGCCTCCCGCCTTCACCGTCATTCGGGGGCCGGCAATGCCTGTCGCCACGGTGCCGGAATCGATTGCCGCGCCGAACGGCCCGATCGACATCCTGATCGCCGAGGACAATGAGGTGAACCAGCTGGTCTTCGGCCAGATCCTCAACGGCTTCGGCCTCAGCTACCGCATCGCCGGCAATGGCCGCACCGCGGTCGAAATGTACCGCTCGCTGCGCCCGCGCCTGGTCCTGATGGATGTCTCGATGCCGGAGATGAACGGCTATGAGGCGACGCGCGCCATCCGCGCCAGCGAGGAGCAGAGCGGCGCCCACACGCCGATCATCGGCGTCACCGCGCATGCGCTGAAAGGCGACCGCGAAAAATGCATCGAGGCTGGCATGGACGACTATTTGCCAAAGCCAGTATCGCCCGACCGCCTCGGCGCCAAGATCGGCACCTGGCTGAGCGAGACAGTGACTGCGAAGACGGCTTGAGCTGCCGGAGTCAAACGGCCGCCTCGAGCCTGTAGCGGCGTATCCAGTCCAGGCTTGTTGCGTCGGCCAGCTTCGCTACGCCGGGCCTGACGTCCTCGACGTTTGGCGGTCGCACGCCCAATGCCTTGCAGATCGATATCAATGTCGCGGCTGGATCGCTTGCGAGAGGCTCATAACCGATCCGCAGCGGAGTTATGCCTTGCTCCACGAACCACGTATTCCAGGCGTCGTCATAGGCCTCAAGCTCGGTGAGCTCGCGGCCGATGCGCTGGAAGTCATACTGGACCTCCTGTGGAAGTCCCACCCTTTCGATCTCGGTTCCATCGGGCGCGACGTGCCAGAGGCCTGTCTGCTCCGCCTTGATCAGGGAGACGGCCTGCGCCAACTTGTCCTCGCGTGAAAGGTGCATGTAGAGCACCCGGCCGAAGGCGCGCTCGAAACGTGCCTTGTCCGATGGCAGCCCGGGGTAGATCTGGTCGAGGATGGCCGACAACTCATCCAGATTTTCCCGCATCAGGCGTAGCCCGAAAATGTCCGTGCCGCCTTTGCCGGCAACGATCGCTGCGTGGAGATAGGCAAGCTTGAAGTCGAGCTCGCTCACCGCGCCGGGTGCGGGTAAATTCCACTCCTCGGCCCACTCCAAGATGTTCTGCCGGCGATAGAACGAATGCGGCGCGCCCGTTCTCTTGGTGGACGTCAGAAGATCGCAGAGCAAAGTGCTGCCGGTTCGAGGCGTGCCGCAGAGGATGTAGGCGTCGAACATGCCTGCCCTTTTTTGCCCATCGAGGTGAAACCGGCTGCCCCCACCGCACGGCGGGCTATAGTCGAAACGCCGCCTGGAGTCGACGGGCGGTTGGGCACCACTGATGCCGCTTCAAGATGGCAGTGCTACCCGCGCTTGAACGGATAAAGAAATTGCGGCCAGCATCCCTTCGGCACCGGATGGCCGTGGATACCATAGCCTTTCGGCCAGCGTCCCTCGGGCAGATGATGGGTGCCGAATAGCCGGTCGAGCAGCGGGAAATGGATGGCGAAGTTGACATCGATCAATGCAGCTGCCGCGCCATAAAGAATGCCAGGCGCTACAATCTAAACCTATGTCGGATGCGATGGGCGCATTCGAGCGGCGTCGATTGGCTGGTATCGACTTCCAGATCGTAGCTGACGCCCTCATGCACGCGCCCGAACTGCCAGCGCGCCAGCCCGGGCAATCTGTCACCACGTTCGCTCTCACGGGCTTCGAGCAGATCGAACGGTGCGAACACACCGACGCTGAAGACTTTGAAATCGGGCAGCAGCGCCTGATAGCGCGCCATCTCACCGTCGACCATCACGTCATCGACGATAAGGTTGTTGCCTTGGCGCGCCATAGCCGCGATGGCGTGCCGCATGCCCAGCATCAACCGTTTGCCCACCGGCCCGGCCTCAATTGCAACCGGTGGTTTGCCGTCTTCCCAACTGGTCTCGTAGGCGAAGCCCGGGGGCATGCTCCTGCAACGGCTCCGGCAGCATCTTCAGGAAGGCGTCCATCTGCACATGCAGGAAGGGCTCGACGGTTATCGCCTGCAACGCTTTGGCGATCGAACTCTTGCCGGCGCTGCCGACACCGTTAAGCAAGACGATCTTGGCTGTCATGTCGGACTGTCTCCCAGAGTCGGGCCGCTATCACCGATTGCGCAGCACCACGCAGGCGCCACCGACGCTGTGCAGCTTGCCGCAGATGCCGTCCGCCTCGGCGCGCGTATCGGCGCCGATCCTGACCGCGTAGATGCCGCGCCGGCCGATCGGCGTGCGCACGCGGCTGACCACCGGGTCGTGGCTGGCGAGCAGCGCCGGGAAGCGGCTGCGCACCCTGAGCCACTGACCGATCGCGGCCGAGCGGCGGAAATTGCCGGCGATCTGCACGCCCCAGGGCTTGACGTTGATCGAGGCCATGGCGACGGTCTGCGACATGATCACCGGCAGCCTGCGGCAGGCGACCGCAAAGCTCGATTTCGGATCGAGCGGCTGGATGGTGCCGGCGTAGGATGGGTCGGAAAACTTGTCGACCGGCTCGCCCATGACGTCGAAGACATAGCTTTCCGTCTCCATCGGCAGGAAGCCGCCGGAATTCAGCCAGCGCGACACGCGGTTTTCGCCGGCATTGTAGGCTGCGGCCGCAAGGCCGAGATTGCCATAGCTTGCCCTCATCTCGGCCAGGTATTTCGCCGAGGCCGGGAGCGCCTGCTCGATGTCGAAGGAATTGGCGAGCCCGCGCATCTTGGCGGTACCCGGCATGAACTGCGCGATGCCTTCGGCGCCGACCGGGCTCACCGCGTTGGGGTCGAAGCGGCTTTCCTTCCAGATCAGCCGCGCAAAGAAATCCCTGGGCAGGCCGTTCCTGTCGGCCTCGGCCTCGATCAGGTCGCAGACCCGGTTGATGAGGCGCTTGGCCGCCGAATACGATTGCGGCGGATCGGCCAGCGCCTGACCCGCCCAAAGGAGCCAAACCGAGATCGCGCAAGCGGCAACCGCCATGGCATGGACTGAGCGCCGAGCCCGTGTCGAAAACCGCTCCGGCGAGCCAGATGATGGTGTCTTCGAGAACCGGAGCGGAGCGGACTGGTAGTCCGTGAGCACCGGAAGCGCAGAAGACGCCTTCAGGTGGCCGCCGAAGTGGATTTTCGGCATGGGCTCATTCCGCGGCGGCTTTGCCGTGTCCGTACCGCTGCTCGATATAGTCGGCGACCATCTTTTCAAAATCCTGGGCGATCGAGGGACCGCGCAGCGTCGCCGCCTTCTTTCCGTCGACAAACACCGGCGCCGTCGGCGTCTCGCCGGTGCCGGGCAGCGATATGCCGATATCGGCATGCTTGGATTCGCCGGGGCCATTGACGATGCAGCCCATCACCGCGACCTTGAGGTTCTCGACGCCAGGATATTTCTCGCGCCAGACAGGCATGTTCTTGCGCAGGTCGGCCTGGATGTTCTGCGCCAGTTCCTGGAACACGGTGGATGTCGTGCGCCCGCAGCCCGGACAGGCAGCGACGATCGGCACGAACTGCCTAAAACCCATGGTCTGCAGCAGTTCCTGCGACACTTGCACCTCGCGCGTGCGGTCGCCGTTCGGCTCCGGCGTCAGCGAGATGCGGATCGTGTCGCCGATGCCTTGCTGCAACAGGATGCCCATGGCCGCAGACGAAGCGACGATGCCCTTGGTCCCCATGCCGGCCTCGGTCAGGCCGAGATGCAGCGCATGGTTGGAGCGCGTGGCGAGTTCCGTATAGACGGCGATCAAATCCTGCACGCCGCTGACCTTGGCCGACAGGATGATTTTTTCCCGGGCGAGCCCGATCTCTTCGGCCATCTCGGCCGACAGGATCGCCGACTGCACGATCGCCTCGCGGGTGACTTCCTGCGCGGTAAGCGGAAAGCCCTGGGCCTGGTTCTGGTCCATCAGCCGGGTCAAGAGCTCCTGGTCGAGCGAACCCCAATTGACGCCGATGCGCACCGGCTTGTCATGTTTGATCGCCATTTCGACGATCGCCGCGAACTGGCGGTCCTTCTTGTCCTTGAAACCGACATTGCCGGGGTTGATGCGGTATTTCGCCAGCGCCTCGGCGCAGGCCGGATGATCGGCCAGAAGCTTGTGGCCGATATAGTGGAAATCGCCGACCAGCGGCACGTTGATGCCGAGCCTCAACAACCGCTCGTGAATGCGCGGCACGGCGGCCGCGCTCTCGTCGCGGTCGACCGTGATGCGCACGATCTCGGAGCCGGCGCGATGCAGCGCCGCCACTTGAGCGACGGTCTGGTCGATATCGGCCGTGTCGGTGTTGGTCATCGACTGCACGACGACAGGCGCGCCGCCGCCGACCACGACACCGCCGACCGAAACGCCGACCGATGTCCGGCGCGCGAAAGGAGAGGAAAAGTACCCGGTCATGCCGGCCGCCTTTTATCTGCAAGGTCCGGGCATGAGGTGGCGGAGCAAAGATGGCTTGTCAATGGCAAGCGGCGGTCAGAACCGGCAAATTGGCTGACCGTGACCAGCGGCCACACGCTCAAAGACCTGCGTCAAGCTGGCGAATGCGGGCCTAAACAGTCAGTGGATTGAGCTAAAAAATCCAAGCCGGTGGCATTTCTTGCCACCGGAGGGTCACGCCGCAGCGGGTGCGGCTATGTCGCCTTGAGGAACGTCAGTGTGAGGTCGGTTTCCCTTTCAGCTTTTCAATCTCGTCCTTGATTGCCAGCTTGCGTCGCTTGAGATTCACGATTTCGAGGTCGTCCACCGATGGATGGTTCATCGCATCATCGATTTCGCGTTCGATGTCACCGTGTTTCCGCTGCAACTCATCAAGATGGGACGCAAGAGACATGATTGGTTCTCCCTTTCATGGTTTCCTCGATTGCAGCCGTTCGCAGGCGCGTCCACCGCAGGTCGTGTCTGTGACGGCACGATGACAGTTTGCCACCAACCGATCTCGATGTCGAATGCAACGTGGTAGCATTCCACGACAATGTGAAATGTGGTAAGGGCTGCCCGCGCCGGTCACAAACCCCACCGGTCCCGCCCAACCAGCCCGCCTTGGGCGTTGCAAGTGCAGACGGTAGATAATGTCCGAACAGGAACAGGCTGAGATACGCCTCGAATATTCCAGGCTTAAACAGGAACACGCCGATTTCGACGCCGCGATCAACGCGATGATCGCCATGGCCTGCGACCCGCTTCAGATCCAGCGCATGAAGAAGAAGAAACTGCTGCTCAAAGACCGGCTGTCGGCGCTGGAAGACCGCATTATCCCCGATATCATCGCCTGAGGCGTCGGCGCCTCAACTCTCCGCCCTATCCGGCAATCGACAACCTTGCCGCGCGTTCGCGCAGCAAGGCGATAAGCTCGCGCGTCCGCTCTTCGGTCGTGTCGATCGGCACCACCAGGCACATCGTCGCCTCGACCTTTCCGGGCGCTGAAAACACGGGCGCCGCCAGGCATTTGGTGTAGGCGTCGACCAGTCCTGACGTCACGCAATAGCCGGCGACGCGGGCTCTGCCGATATCGTCGATGAAATCATTGAGCTCCAGCTTGCGGCCATCCGGCAGAACGAGATCGTCCTCGGCGATCATCGCTTCGATCCGGCCGCGATCGAGGCCGGCAAGCAGCAGCCGGCCCGAAGCGGTCCAGGGTAGCGGGATCTGCAGGCCAGTGGCCGAACTGATGCGGAACGGCCTGGCGCCCGGACTCGAATGGATGATGGTGTAGCGGCCGCTCTGCAGCATGCAGAGTTCCGATGTCTCGCCGGTCTCGCGCGACAGCGTATCGACCTCCTGACGGCCGCGCCGCAGCAGGTCGTTGCCGCGCATATAGGCCATTCCGTAGAGATAGAGCTTCTTGCCGAAATAGACGCGGTTGCCGTCGCCCTCCATTTCCAAGAGCCCGGCTTCGACCAGCTCGCGCACCAGCGTGTAGGTGGTCGAGCGCGGCGCGTTGAGCCCCTTGGCCAGTTCACCGATGCCGATGGCGCGCTGGTTGGCGTGCATGAACTCCAGGATCTGAAGGACGCGGTTGAGGCCCTTCTCGCGCGAGGTCGCGGGCTTCTCCCCGACCGCGCCATCTGCCGGCCATTCAGCCAGCGTTTCACCATCTTGCATTGTCGATTCCTGATGCTAGTATCTGTCTTGTACAGGATACACGCGTCTCTTGTAAGAGACAATCGCTGATTATGGCGCGTGTATCGCTGATCGATTGGGGAACATCAACAAAGGAGGTCGCCGTGAACGACACATCCGGCAGACGTGATTTTCTGAAACTGGGAATGGCCGGATTGGCCACCGCCGGCGCACTCACCGCCATCAGGGCCGAGAAGGCGGCCGCGCAAGCCGCATCCGACAGCGTGCTGCGCACCGCGCTCGACCGCGGCAAGCTGATCGTCGGCACCGGCAGCACCAACGCGCCGTGGCATTTCGAGAACGATGCCGGCGAACTGGTCGGCATGGACATCACCATGGGCCGTATCCTCGCCAAGGGCCTGTTCGACGACCCGAGCAAGGTCGAATTCGTGCAGCAGGATCCGGCGCAGCGCATTCCGAACGTGACGACCAACAAGGTCGACATCACCATCCAGTTCATGACCATGACGGCACAGCGCTCGCAGTTGATCCACTTCTCGCGGCCCTACTATGTTGAAGGCGTGGCCCTGCTGACGCTGCCGGGCTCCGAGAACAAGACCTTCGACAAGCTGCTGGCGAACGGCGCCAACACGCGCATCTCGATCCTGCAGAATGTCGACGCCGAAAGCTCGGTGCATTTCGCCTTGCCACAGGCGCAGGTGCTGCAGATCGACACCCAGGCCAATGTGCTGCAGGCGCTGGAATCGAAACGCGCCGATGCCGCCGCCGTCGACCTGTCGACCGTGCGCTGGCTCGCCTCACGCAATCCCGACAAGTATTTCGACGCCGGCAAGAGCTGGTATTCGATGCTTTACGGCGCCGCCGTCCGGCAGGGCGATCTCGACTGGCTGACCTTCGTCAACCAGACCTTCACCATCGCCATGTTCGGCCATGAGACGGCGCTCTATGACGGCGCCTTCAAGGAATATTTCGGCCAGGAACCGCCGGCCCGCCACCCGGGCTTCCCGGTCATCTGACATCCGACAGAGCCGGCGGGAGGGAACGCCTCCCGCCGGTTTTCCTGGACACAGGCTTGCAAGCGACGGATTCTCGATCCGCCACCGCGAGCCATTGAGACGGAACGCATGGGCTATACGCTCAATTTCAACCTGATCTGGCGGCATTTCGACAAGCTCTGGGGTGGCCTGCTGCTCAGCCTTGAGCTTGCCGTGATCTCGATCGCCATCGGCGTCGTCATCGGACTGGTGCTGGCGGTCTGGTATGTCTCGGCTGGCCGCGTCGTGCGCGGCATCATCGCGGCTTATGTCGAGTTCATCCGCAATGTGCCGCTGATCCTGCTCGTCTATCTGGTGTTCTATGGCCTGCCGACAGTGGTCGATCTCGCCTACAGCGCCCAGACCTCTTTTGTCGCCACGCTCGCGCTCTACAGCGGCGCCTACCTGGTCGAAGTGTTCCGCTCCGGCCTGGAAGCCGTGCCGCGCGGCCAGCTCGACGCCGGCAAGGCGATCGGGCTGACGCCATGGCAGCGGCTCATCCATGTGCGCTTGCCGACCATGATGCGCATCACGCTGCCGGCGCTCTCCAACACCTTCATCTCGCTGTTCAAGGACACCTCCGTCGCCTCCGTCATCTCGGTCCCGGAACTAACCTATGGCGCCCAGTGGATCAACTTCAACACCTTCCGCATCGTCGAGGTCTATCTCGTGGTGACGGCGATGTATCTGGTGACCGGCTACGTGCTGCTCTTTGCGCTGCGGCTGGTCGAGCGCTGGTACAGGACGGCGCGCTGAGATGCTTGGCCAGATCGGCTACGCCCTGCCCTTCCTCGCCCAAGGCTTCGCGCTGACGCTTTGGGTGTCTTTCCTGGTCGTCGTGCTGTCGCTGATCGCCGGCGTCATCCTCGGCGTTGGCCTCGTCTACGGGCCGGCGCCCATTCGCTGGGCGGTGCGCATCTTTTCGGACACTATCCGCGGCATCCCGATCCTGGTCCTGATCTTCTTCGTCTATTACGGCCTGCCGGCGATAGGCGTGCACCTGCAGTCCTTCTGGGCCGCCGTGCTGGCGCTGACCTTGTTCAAGACGGCGCAGGTCGTCGAATATCTGCGCGGCGCGGTCGGCTCGATCCCCAAGGGCCAGTCGGAAGCGGCGATGGCGATCGGCCTAACCTTCCGCCAGCGGCTCGCCTACGTCATCTTCCCGCAGGCCTTCCGCCGCTTCCTGCCGCCCTGGATCAACGGCGTCACCGACGCCGTGAAGGGCAGCGCACTGGTCTCGCTGCTCGGCATCACCGATCTGATGCAGGCGATCAACCAGGTCATCGGCCGCACCTATGAGGCGATGCCGCTCTATATCCTCGGCGCCCTGATCTATTTCGCCGTCAACTATGCGCTTTCCTATGCCAGCCGCAGGCTGGAACGGCGCTTTGCCTTCATCCGGGACTAGCACGATGGCCACAAGCTCCAACGACAAACCAGCGCTTCTCGATATTGCCGGGGTCTCGAAAGCCTTCGGCTCGGTCGAGGTGCTCCGCTCGGTCAGCCTGACGGTTGACAAGGGCGAAGTGGTCACGGTCATTGGCCCGTCGGGCAGCGGCAAGACGACGCTTTTGCGCTGCGTCAACTTCCTCGAAAGCTATGACAGCGGATCGATCCGCATCGACGGCAAGGAGGTTGGTTTTCGCCCCGGTCCTGCCCGCAACTCCGGCGCGCGCCAGCGGCGCAGCGAAGGCGATCTGGCCGCCATGCGCGCCGAGACCGGCATGGTGTTCCAAAGCTTCAACCTGTTCCCGCATCTGACCGCCGCCGGCAACATCATGCTCGGCCTCACCAAGGTGCGCGGCAAGAGCAAGGCCGAGGCGCGCGCGATCGCCGAGCATTGGCTTGGCCGCGTCGGCCTCGGCCACAAGGCCGACAGCCTGCCGGCCGAGTTGTCCGGCGGCCAGCAGCAGCGCGTCGGCATCGCCCGCGCCGTCGCCATGGAACCGAAAATCCTTCTACTCGACGAGATCACCTCGGCGCTCGATCCGGAACTTGTCGGCGAGGTGCTGGCCGTCGTGCGCAGCCTCGCCGAGGACGGCATGACCATGGTGATGGTCACGCATGAAATGGCCTTCGCCCGCGATGCATCGAGCCGCATCGTCTTCATGGCCGATGGCGGCGTCTCGGCTGTCGGCCCGCCAAAGGAGGTCCTCGCCGCGGAGACCACCAACGAACGCCTCTGCACGTTCCTGGCGCGGTTCCGCGCCTCGCATTTCTGAAAAGCCGGACGGCTATCGCCGTCCAAGGAGTACCCTTCCCATGTCGCCTTACATCCGGCTCGCCGCACTCGGCCTGATCCTGCCCGAGCCGCCCACGCCCATCGCCAATTTCGTCACCCACGCCGAGAGCGGCCGGCTGATCTTCCTCTCCGGCCAGGGGCCGTTGCGCGCCGACGGCACGCTGTGCACCGGCAAGGTCGGCGACGACGTCACCGTCGCGCAGGCCTATGAGCATGCCCGCCTCACCGGCCTCAACCTGCTGGCCGTCATGCACGCGGCGGCGGGTGATCTCGGCCGCATCGTGCGTGTCGTCAAGCTGCTCGGCTTCGTCAACGCGACGCCCAATTTCAGCGACCACCCCAAGGTGGTCAATGGCTGCTCCGACCTGTTCGCCGACGTCTTCGACAGAATAGGCGGCCATGCCCGCTCGGCGATCGGCGTCGGCTCGCTGCCTGGAAATATCACTGTCGAAATCGAAGCGGTCGTCGAGATCGCGGCCTGACACCAACGGGATTAGCTCACATGAAAACCACTTCCTCCGCCGGCTCCAACACCACGATCCGCGAACGGCTGGGCTTGCGGCCGATCATCAACGTCTCCGGCACGATGACGACGCTCGGCGCCTCGATCATCGTTCCCGAAGCGATCAGCGCCATGGCCGAGATCGCCTCGCAATGGGTCGAGATGGACGATCTGCAGCGCGCCGCGAGCGCGGTGATCGCGCGCCTCACCGGCGGCGAGGCCGGCTTCATCACCGCCTGCTGCGCTAGCGGCATCACCATGGCGATTGCCGGCGCGATGACCGGCACCAACCTTCTGGCGATCGAACGCCTGCCCGACGATACGGAAGGCCTGAAGTCGGAGGTGGTCATCCAGCTCGGCCATATCGTCAATTACGGCGCGCCAATCGACCAGTCGATCCGCGTCGCCGGCGCCAAGGTCATTCCTGCCGGCACCGTCAGCGTCACCCAGGATTATCATGTTCGCGAGGCGATCAATGAACGCACGGCGGCGGCGCTTTACGTCGTCGCCCATCACACCGTGCAATACGGCATGCTTTCGCTGGAGGAATTCTGCGAGATCTGCCACGCCAAGGGCGTGCCGGTCATCGTCGACGCGGCCTCGGAATATGATCTGCGCAGCTTCCTGGAGCGCGGCGCCGACATCGTCGTCTACAGCGGTCACAAATTCCTCTCCGGCCCGACCAGCGGCATCGTCACCGGCCGCAAGGACCTGGTGCGCAACGCCTATCTTCAGAACCGCGGCGTGGCGCGGGCCATGAAAGTCGGCAAGGAAAGCATCGCCGGCACCATGGCGGCGCTCGAAGCGTGGGAGAAGCGCGACCATGCCGGCATCCGCCGGCGCGAGGAAGCCGCGCTCAATCTGTGGAAGGATGCGTTGCAGGGCATCCCGGGCATCGGCGCTCAAATCATCCCCGATCCGACCAACAATCCCCTCGACCGCCTGCAGGTGTTCGTGCATCCGGAAAGCCGCTTCACCGCCGCCGGCCTCGCCTCCGCTTTAGCCGCCGGCTCGCCGCCCGTCATCGTGCGCAACCACGAGGTCGAGCGCGGCCATTTCTTCCTCGACCCTTGCAATCTGCATCCCGGCGAGGCGGAGATCGTCGCTCAACAGCTGCGCGCCGCGCTGACGGCCAAGGATCGCCCGGCGGACGCGATGAAGGTCGCCCGAAAGGATTCTTCCGGTGCGCTGCGCTGGCCGGACTAGCCTGCCATAACGGCGACAATCCTTGCGGCTCGAAGCGAATTCCGCTAAGGCGCGCCTTTATCGCCGGGGAGCAAACCTTGACCGATCAGCGTGCCGACGTCGCCATCATCATGGGCAGCCAGTCCGACTGGGCGACGATGCGCCAGGCGGCCGAAACGCTGGAGGCGCTCGGCATCCCGCACAGCCGGCTGATCATCTCGGCGCACCGCACGCCCGACCGCCTCTATGATTTCGCCAAGGGCGCCAAGGCCGCCGGCTACAAGGTGATCATCGCCGGCGCCGGCGGTGCCGCGCATCTGCCTGGCATGACGGCGGCGATGACGCCGCTGCCCGTCTTCGGCGTTCCGGTCGAATCCAAGGCGCTGTCAGGCCAGGATTCGCTGCTGTCGATCGTGCAGATGCCGGCCGGCATTCCGGTCGGCACCTTGGCCATCGGCAAGGCCGGCGCCGCCAATGCCGCCCTTCTCGCCGCCGCCGTGCTGGCGCTCAACGACGACAAATTAGCTGCCCGGCTGGAGGCCTGGCGGGCGGCACAGACCGCCAAGGTCGCCTTCGAGCCTACGGACACGCCGTGAGTCTCGCGCCCGGATCGACGATCGGCATCATCGGCGGCGGCCAGCTCGGCCGCATGCTGGCGATGGCCGCCGCCCGCCTCGGCTACCGCATCATCATCCTGGAGCCGCAGCCCGATTGTCCGGCAGCACAAGTCGCCAACCGGCAGATCGTTGCCGCCTATGACGATGCGGCAGCACTTGCCGAGCTTGCCGCCGCCAGCAACGTCGTCACTTATGAATTCGAAAACGTCCCGGTTTCCGCCGCCCAGACGCTCGCTGCAGGAATTCCCGTCTATCCGCCGGCACGCGCGCTGGAAGTGGCCCAAGATCGCGTCACGGAAAAGAGCTTCCTCAACGGCATTGGCATTCCGACTGCCGAATTCCACGCCGTCGACAATGATGAGCAACTGACGGCGGCACTGAAGACATTTCATGGCAGCGGCGTCCTGAAAACCCGCCGCATGGGCTATGACGGCAAGGGCCAGCGCGTTTTCCGCAACATGGAAAGCGGCGGCTTTGCCGGCATCTGCGAGGCGATGGGCAATGTGCCGCTGATCCTGGAATCGCTCGTACCCTTCGAGCGCGAGATCTCGGTCATTGCCGCGCGCGGCCGGGATGGTTCGGTCGCCGCCTATGACCCGGCCGAAAACGTGCATCGCGAAGGCATATTGCGCAGTTCCACGCTGCCGGCCGCGATCCGGCCCGAGACGGCCGCCGCCGCCAAGGACGCGGCCTCGAAAATCCTCATCGCCCTCGACTATGTCGGCGTCATCGGCGTCGAGTTCTTCGTTCTTGCCGACAGTTCGCTTCTGGCCAACGAACTGGCGCCCCGCGTCCACAATTCCGGCCATTGGACGGAGGCTGCTTGCGTCATCTCGCAATTCGAGCAGCATATCCGCGCCGTCGCCGGCCTGCCGCTCGGCTCGCCGGCGCGCCATTTTGATTGCGTGATGGAAAACCTGATCGGCGACGACATGGTGAAAGTGCCAGCGCTTTTAGCCGAACCCGATCTGATGCTGCATCTCTACGGCAAGGCCGAGTCGCGCCCCGGCCGCAAGATGGGCCATTTCACGCGGATCAGCCGCCTAAGCTAGGATTGCAGGATTACTGCATATCCTGATCTTGATCCCCGTCCGAGCTGCCGCAGCTCACATCGCCTTCCTTGCAATTGGCGCCTGAGGTGAGTTGCTTGGTGCGCTCGTCGGTGAGCCCCGTCAGGCATTGCGACACTTCCATCGGATGGATGGAGCCGCCTTCGCTGCCGGCGGTCGAATAGGCGCATTCGGCGTCACGGAAGGCGATCCAGGCGCGTTGCGCGGTCTGCAGCAGCTTGTTCGAGGCCTGGTCGTTCCGTCTGACAAGGTCCTGATAGGCGGCGTTGAGCTTGGCGTCGGCCGCCTGGTAATCGGCACCGGCGCAGATGTTCATCATCGACTGGCTGTCGTCATTGCGGTCGCACTCCTGCGCAACCGCGCCCGAGGCGGCAGTGAGAAGGACAAGGCTGGCGAGCAGAAACAAACGGCGCATCGGGATCTCCAGTCGCTTGGGCGTCAAAACACCATTCCAGCCACCCTTGAGTCGCGCAATGCCGCGCCGCCGTAAAGGCGAATATTTGATAAGTACGGGCCACCTGTGGCATTCAGGCATGCGCATGTGGTTGACACGGGCAAGACTCCTCGTTTATGAGCCACGCAAGTTCAAAGGCGCGCTTTTTTCGGGCGCGCCTTTAAAAATTCGGCCCGGCATCGGGCCCTGACCGAACAGGCAAGACCATGAAGATCAAGAATTCGCTCAAGGCGCTCAAGGCGCGTCACCGCGACAACCAGCTGGTTCGCCGCAAGGGACGCATCTACATCATCAACAAGACCGCTCCGCGCTACAAGGCGCGCCAGGGCTGAGTTTTGCGCGCGGCTTGACGCATGTCCCCACAAGCGCCCAAGCGGCTTTGGGGGAACGGCATGCACGATGAAACCACGCCGCGCTGATGTCGATTGCCGGTTCGCCGGCCCTCTCACGCTAAAATCACTTTGCCGATCCGCCGTCCGGGATTAGATTCCCGCAATGCGGATTCTTTTTGCATTTTTCACCGCCTTTTTGCTTTCGGGCGCAGCTTTGCCCGCAGGCGCGGAAGTGGTGCAAGGCGATCTGCCTCCGGACGCCGCGCCTCCCGTCGCGACACCGCCGCCAGCGGCCCCGACCAAGCAGGGCCGCCTCGACCAGCTCTTCACCGAATTGAAGCGCGAGCGCAACGAGAAGGCGGCCGAGCGCATTGCCGGCCGCATCTGGAACGAATGGAACCAGTCGGGCAGCGCTTCGATCGACCTAATGATGCAGTGGGCGCAAAAAGCGACCCAGGACCAGAAGTTCGACGTCGCGCTCGATTTCCTCGACCAGGTCGTGACCTTGCAGCCGGACTATGCCGAAGGCTGGAACCGCCGCGCCACCGTGCATTTCATGATGAAGAATTATGGGAAGTCGATGGCCGACATCGACCGCACCCTGCAGCTCGAGCCGCGCCATTTCGGCGCGCTGTCGGGCCTGGCGCAGATCATGACCGAGACCGGCCACAAGCAGTCCGCGCTCGAGGCCTGGCAGAAGGTGCTGGCGATCTACCCGATGATGCGCAGCGCCCAGGACCAGGTGTCGACGCTTTCGGAAGAGCTGGCCGGCGAAGGCATTTGAACGACCTCTCTCTTCGTCATTCTAGGGCGGAGCAAGGAGCGAAGCGACGCGCGCAGACCCTAGAATCCATGCCGTGACTTCAAAGCCGTCGCGACGGTGCAGAACTTCGTTCCGCTGCGTTCTACGGCCGAAGTAACGGAATGGATCCCAGGCTCTTCGCGACAGAGCTTCGCTCCTGCTTCGCCCTGGGATGACGAGGTTGAGATGCCACCGGCCAATCTCGGATGTCTGCGATAGCTTACTGAAACCAGCCAGATACTGGCTGCCAACACGCCGCCAACCTGCCAAAGTCACGGTATCATCAAACCAAACTCCCTCCACGCCCGTATAATCCCGCATGAACCTCATCTGCGCCGCCCTCTTCTTCCTCGTCGCGCTCGTCTTTGCCCTGGCCGGCGTCACCCGCACCGGCGTCTGGCTGATCGAGCGCCGCAATCCGCCCGTCGGTGAATTCGCCGACATCAGCGGCGCGCGCACCCACTATGTGCATGTCCCGGCGCCCGCCGGCGCCAAGCTGCCGGCCGTGATCTTCATCCATGGCGCCAGCGCCAATCTGAAGGATCAGATGCTGCCGCTCCGGCCTCTGCTCGAAGGCCGCGCCGAGATGCTGTTCCTTGACCGTCCCGGCTTCGGCTGGTCGGGCCGCGGCGACAACGACACGCTGGCGGCGCAAGCCGATACGATAGCCGCCCTGATGGATAGCCTTGGCATCGCCAAGGCCATCATCGTCAGCCATTCCTTCGGCGGCGCGGTCGCCACGGCTTTGGCCCGCCAGCATCCCGATAAGACGCTCGGCCTCGTTTTCCTGTCGCCGGCCAGCCACCCCTGGCCGGGCGGCGCCACAGCCTGGTACTACAAACTGACCGCCATTCCGGTGATCGGGCAGCTGTTTGTTGAGACCCTGGCCTATCCGGCCGGCATGGCGCAGATCGGCGATGCGACGGCCTGCGTCTTCTCGCCGAACAAAGTGCCGGACGGTTATATCGACGACGCCTCGATCCCGCTGGTGCTGCGCCCAGGCGCTTTCCGGGCCAACGCCATCGATGTCGCCCAGCTCTACGCCTATGCGCAGTCCGCCTCACCGCATTATCGTGAGATCAAGGCGCCAACCGTCGTCATTTCGGGCGATCGCGACAAGATCGTCTATGCCACCATCCATTCCGTCGGCCTTGAGCGCGATATTGCAGGCGCCGAGCTGGTGTGGGTCCACAATCTCGGCCACAAGTCCGACTGGATTGCATCGGACCTCGTGGTCGGCGCGATCGAAAAAATCGCCGGCGCGAACATCGACCTGCAGGCCCTGGCAAAAATCGTGGAAGGCCGGATCGCCGGCGACACCTACAACGACGACAAATGCTCCGACATCAGCGTTCCCAACGCGGAGCTCGCTCCGACCTGACGCCATCGCCAAACTACAGATTGGAGCGGAGCGTACGCAAAGTACGGAAGCCAGGAAACCGCTACTTGCAGGCCTCACCTGAATATCGGCATAGCTAATGCACGTCCGACCCGACATAGGCGATCCGCAGCATGTTGGTCGAACCGGGTGTCCGCAACGGCACGCCGGCGGTGATGATGACGCGGTCGCCGACCTTGCCAAAACCTTCCTCCAGCGCGATGCGGCAGGCCCTGTCGACCATGTCGTCGAGGTCCGTGGCATCGGGCGAGACGACGCAATGCGTGCCCCATAGCAGCGACAGCCGGCGTGCCGTGTTGAGGATCGGCGACAGCGCGATGATTGGCACTTGCGGGCGTTCGCGCGCGGCGCGCAGGCCGGTGGTGCCGGACGCCGTGTAGGTGATGATCGCCGACAGTTTCAGCGTCTCGGCGATCTCGCGCGCGGCAAGCGAGATGGCGTCCGCCCCGGTCGCTTCCGGCTCGGAGCGCTGGGCGTTGATGATGCCGGCATAGGTCGGATCGGTTTCGACCTTGGCGGCGATGCGGTTCATCATGCCGACCGCCTCGACCGGATAAGCGCCAGCGGCGGATTCGGCCGAAAGCATGATGGCGTCCGCGCCTTCGAAGACCGCGATGGAAACGTCCGAAACCTCGGCGCGGGTCGGTACAGGCGCGGTGATCATGGATTCCAGCATCTGCGTGGCGATCACCACCGGCTTGCCGGCGCGCCGCGCCGCGCGCGTGATCTGCTTCTGGATGCCGGGCACCGCCTCCAGCGGCATCTCGACACCGAGATCGCCGCGCGCGACCATCAGCGCGTCGGACAATTCGATGATCTCGGCCAGCCTGGCGACAGCCTGCGGCTTCTCGATCTTGGCCATGATGAGCGCCCGGCCACGCGCGATCTTGCGCGCTTCGGCCAGATCCTCGGGACGCTGCACGAAAGACAGCGCCACCCAGTCGACGCCGGCGGCAAGCACCGCGTCGAGATCGGCACGATCCTTTTCGGTCAGCGCGCCGACCGGCAGGTCGGTATCGGGCAGGCTGACGCCCTTCTTGTCGGAAATGCCGCTGCCGGCCACGACGGTGCAGGTGATCGACTTGCCATCGGCCTTCACCGCCTTGAGCTCGAGCTTGCCGTCGTCGATCAAAAGTCGGTGACCGGCCTCGACCGAGCTCAGGATTTCCGGGTGCGGCAGGTAGACACGGCTGGACGTGCCCGGCTCCGGATTGTCGTCGAGCGTGAAGGTCTGGCCGGCGGTCAGCGCTTCCTTGACGTTGGCGAACTTGCCGACCCTGAGCTTCGGCCCCTGCAGGTCGGCGAGGATGCCGATCGGGCGTCCCACGGCTGCCTCGACGGCGCGGATGCGGCCGACCAGCGTGCGCATCAGCTCATGATCGGTATGGCTCATATTGATGCGGAAGACATCGGCGCCGGCTTCGAAAAGCTTTTTCAGCATCTCCTCGGAGGAGGATGCCGGACCGATGGTGGCGAGGATCTTGACCTTGCGGCTGCGTCTCATTGACTGTTTGTTCCCGGGGCGGGGGCGTTTGGCGCGCCTCCCGTTGCGGGCTCGTCGGTCAGCTGGACCATCCAGCTTGCCTGCTCGCCCGTGTCATATTCCTGAAATCCGGCGCGCTGAAAGCCCCGGGCGACGCAATCATTCACGCCGGCGATCTTGAACTCTTTTTCGGCCACGCACATGTTGATCGGGCCATCCCAGCGCCCGCCACGCTCGGCGTCTTCTGCATAAAGATAGTAAAACCTTGATGACAGCGGCCCCTCGATCAGCGTCTTGCAGGTCGATCCTTCGATGTGCCACCAGCCCTCGGTGATCCAGCCGGCCTTGGCGCGATAGCCGATGCCGACGCCCACCAGATTTTGCGTCGCGTTGCAAACGCGGAAGTCGGCCCGGGCCGGCGAGGTCATGGCGATTGCGCACAATCCCGCGGCGACGACCAGGAACGGCAGCGTGAGGCGCTTGCGCAGCCTGCCGGCTAAACCCATTCCGAAATCCCTCGCGAACCACATTTGCATCTCTCGAAGCCCCTTTTCAGCAAACTCCGGTCGCATGTCAACGCGCCGTTTTGTTCAATTCCAATCGATTTAGAAGAGCCCAAGGCGCAAAATCCTGTCCCGTCCGGGATTTTTTGCAGAAACCTTGGCCAAACAACGGCATTGCGCCAGCGCCCTCTTCGTGGAATGACGATACCACATCCAAGTGACCAGCCCCTTTTCAGCCGATGACCCGATCCACAGTTTTCGCGCCCTTCGACATCGTCGAGGGCGATCGCAAAAAAGGCATCGTGCTTCTGGCCGATCACGCCCGCCGCGATCTACCGGAAGACTATGCCAGCCTCGGTTTGCCGGCGTCTGAATTCGACCGCCACATCGCCTATGACATCGGCGTCGAGACGGTGACGCGCGAGCTGGCCGCGGCACTCGACGCGCCGGCCGTGCTTGCCGGCTTCTCGCGGCTGCTGATCGATCCCAACCGCGGCGAGGACGACCCGACACTGATCCGCCAGCTCTATGACGGCACCATCGTGCCGGCAAACTATCCGATGGCGGCGGAGGAGCGCGAACGGCGGCTCGACCGCTTCTACCGGCCGTACCACGATGCCGTCGGCGCGATGATCGCCTCGGTCGCGCACGCTTCCGGCAAGGCGCCCTTCATCTTCTCGGTGCATTCCTTCACGCCGGTCATGCAGGGATTTGTCCGGCCCTGGCATGTCGGCATCCTGTGGGATCTCGATGACCGCGTGGCGCGGCCGCTGATCGACATGCTGGCGCAGGACAAGACCCTCGTCGTCGGCGACAACGAGCCTTATGACGGCGCGCTGCGCGGCGACACCATGTTCCGCCACGCCATCGTCAACGGCTACGCGCACGCGCTGATCGAGATCCGCCAGGACCTGATCGCCGATCGCGCCGGCGCGCTCGCCTGGGCGGAACGGCTCACGCCGATCGTTGACGCCATCGACCGTCGTGCCGATATACACGAGGTAAAGATGTTCGGCTCGCGCACCGGGCCGGTTTGAGAAGGCCGCCAGATGACCGACCTCAGCGACGAACAGAAGCGTGATTTCGAGGCAGCCGCGTTCCGCCGCCTGGTCGAGCACCTGCGCGAGCGCAGCGATGTCCAGAACATCGACCTGATGAACCTCGCCGGCTTCTGCCGCAACTGCCTGTCCAACTGGTATCGCGAGGCCGCCGAGGCCGACGGCGTGGCGCTGTCGAAAGATGCGTCGCGCGAGATCGTCTATGGCATGCCTTATGCCGAATGGCAGGCGCTGAACCAGACCGAAGCATCCGAGGCCAAGAAGGCCGAGTTCGAGGCAAGGCGGCCGAAGGATCATTGAGGCTGGCGGTCCGCCTTCGCGACTTCGTCATTCTAGGGTCTGCGCTACGTCGCTTCGCTCCTTGCTCCACCCGTGGATGACGAAGGGAGAAGCGTGGCGGCCAATTTCCGGAGCCTAGCTCCGCCATGACCGATAACGGCCCATTGTCCCCTTGGTCCAAGTATTTCCCTGCGATCGGTTCTTGACTGCAAATTGAATCGATCTAATTTGCGCCAAAAAGCCATTTGCATAGCGGATTCAGACCATGAACGCGCCAACAACCATGCAGGCCGCCATCCGCGGCCGCTGGGCCGTCGCCGGCATATTCCTCGCCAATGGTTTCCTGACCGGCAGCTGGGCGCCGCAGATTCCAGTGTTCCTCGCCCGGCTCGACATCACCAAATTCACGCTCGGCCTGCTCATCCTGCTGTTTGGCGTCGGCGCGGTCTTTTCCATGACCTGGTGCGGCCATCTGATCTCCAGGCACGGCTCGCGCACGGTGACGCGGCTGTTCGGCATTTGCGGCAGCTTTGGCCTTTTGATCGTGGCGCTTGCCCCCAACGTGCCGCTCGCCGCCATCGCCATGATCCTCTTCGGCGGCGCGATCGGCGGCATGGATGTCGCCATGAACTCCAACGCGGTGATCGTCGAGCGCCGGCTGTCGCGCGCGATCATGTCCTCCTCGCACGGCTTCTGGAGCCTTGGCGGCTTCGCCGGCGGCGCGTTCGGCGGCTATTCGATCCAGAACTATGGCTATCTCGCCCATGCCGTCACGGTGACGGCGATCGCCTTTGCCGTCATCGCTTTCGCCATTGGCTATCTCATCGCCGACGACAGGCCGCAGGCCGTCGAGCACCAGAAATTCACGCTGCCGCGCCACACCGCCGTCTATCTGGTCGGCCTGATGGCGCTGCTCACCATGATTTCGGAGGGCGCGGTGCTCGATTGGGCGGCGCTCTATCTGCACCAGGAACTTGGCGCCGACCTAGCGGTGGCCGGCCTCGCCTATGCCGCCTTCTCCGGAGTCATGGCCTTGATGCGCTTTCTCGGCGACGGCGTGCGCAACCGCTTCGGCGCGGTGGCGACGTTGCGCAGCTCCGCGTTGGTCGCCGCCGCCGGCATGTTTGTCGCCGGCCTTTCACCCTCGCCTTATCTTGCCATCGCTGCCTTCGCGCTATGCGGCTTCGGCATCGCCAACATGGTGCCGATCATATTCTCGGCCGGCGGCAATCAGGATGGCATGTCATCGGGCGCCGGCATGAGCGTCGTCACCACTATGGGCTATTCCGGCATATTGGTGGCGCCGTCGGCGATCGGTTTCGTCGCCGAGCATTTCAGCTTCGGCCCGATCTTCATTGCCATGGCGGTGTTGCTGCTCGTGGTCTTGCTGATGGCAGGCCTCGCTCACCGGGCCGAATTCGCGCCTGCCTCGCTGCTGGCGGAATAGCGCTTCAATTCCTCATGCAGGAAATCCGCCACGCGGCGGATGCGCATGCTGGTGCGCACATCGCGATGCATGGCGAGCCAGACCGGCAATTCCGGCAAGGGGACGCCGGGCAGCAGTTTCTCCAGGCCCGGTTCGCGGTCGGCCAGCGGCTCCTGGCCGATGCCGATGCCGTTTCCCGTCCGCACCGCTTCCCACAGCACGATCTGGTTATCGGTCCGGAAACGGAAATGGCTGCGGCTGACCGGAATGCCAAACGAGGTGAAGCCGCGCAGGATCTCGTCGCTGCGGTCGAAGCCGATCAGCGCGTGATCGGCCAGATCGGCGGGCTTTTCCGGCCGGCCGCGCCGCTCGAGATAAGATCTGGTCGCGCACAGGCAGAGCGGTATGTCGGTCACCTTGCGCGCCACCAGTTCGTTCTGTGCCGGCCTGACCATGCGGATCGCGATATCGGCATCGCGCCGCAAAAGATTCTCCACCTGGTTCGAGGCGACGATCTCGATCTCGATGCCGGGCTCTTCCTCGCCAAGCCGCGCCATCATCTGCGGCAGCACGAAGGCCGCGACCACTTCGCTAGCCGCGATGCGCACCGTACCCTCGATCGCCTCGACCGATCCCAGCGCCAGCAATGAAAATGCATTGGCATGCTCGCTGACCGCCCGCCCGCGCTCGTAAAGCGTGCTGCCCGCCTCCGTCACCTCATAGCCACGCCGCCCGCGCCGGAACAGCGTCACACCAAGCGCCACTTCCAGCTCGGCGATATGACGGCCAAGCGTCGGCTGGCTGGCCGCCAGCCGGCGCGCGGCGCCCGACAGGCTGCCGGTTTCGGCCACCGCGACAAAACTCTTGATCAGGTTCCAGTCGAACTCTTTCATTCATTTTTGAATAACAGAACGCCGATATCAGTCAATTTCAATTCGCCGATGAACGCATCAGATTGATAGGGCAAAACGCAAACAACGGAGAAAGCAAATGACCAAGATCGCAATTCTGGGCGCCAATGGCCGGCTGGGCCGCGTGGTTGGCAAGGCCTTCATCGACGCCGGCTTCGACGTCCGCGCCGTCACCCGCACCGGCAAGGTGCCGGCCGAGCTCAAGGGCGCAACGGCCGTCGCCGGTGACGCGCTTGATCGCCAATCGCTGATTGCCGCCACCAAGGGCGTCGACATCATCTTCAACGGGTTGAACCCGATCTACACCGACTGGGGCAAGTGCATGCCGATGGCCGAGAACGTCATGGCCGCCTGCCACGCCAACAACGCGCTGCATCTCTTCCCCGGCACCGTCTACAATTACGGCTCGCCAATGCCGCAGGTGATCACCGAAGCGACGCCTTTCCATCCGACCACCGAGAAAGGCCGTATCCGTTGCGCCATGGAAGAATTGTTTCGCCGCGAGGCCGACGCCGGCCGCGTGCGCACCATTGTCCTGCGCGCCGGCGACTTCTTCGGCGGCACAGGCTCGGGCTCCTGGTTCGACCTCGTCGTCGCCGCGAAGATGAACAAGGGCACCTACACCGCGCCCGGCCCGGCCGACCTGGTGCATGAATGGGCCTATCTGCCCGATTTCGCCGTGGCCTTCGTCGGGCTTGCCCGCAACCTCGACAAATTGGGCGTCTACGAAGCCATCAACTTCCCCGGCCACGCGATCACCGACCTCGACATCAAGGCGTCGGCCGAGAAGGCGCTGGGCCGCAAGCTCAAGCTCACCTACATGCCCTGGTGGGTGTTGCGCGCCGGCAGCCCGTTCGTCGCCATGTGGCGCGAGATCCTCTCGATGTCCTATCTGCGCTTCGAAGCGCACCGGCTGGTGTCGACGCGACTGGATGAGGTGATCGGCGAAATCCCGCATACTCCGCTCGACGAGGCGGTGAAGCAAGCACTGCGGGATATCGGCATCGCCGCGTCGCCGGTTCAGCAAGCCGCGTGATCGCCTAAATTGAAAACCGGGCGCAACTGAACTGGACAGGGACAACGCAAAAGGCCGCCCGGGATTTGCCGAGCGGCCTTGCCGTTGGACTCTCGGATTTACTCCGCAGCCTTCGGGAAGGCGACCGCCGGTTCGGCATCCACCTCCTGCGCCGCTTCCGCCGCCGAAGGCTTGCCGCGCCGGAACAGGCGGCTGAACCAGTTGCGCCGCTGGCCGGGCTTCACTTTGGCGCGGGTGAACACCATGAGCATCGACGGCGTCACCACCAGGGTCAGCAGCGTGGCGAAGGACAGGCCGAAGACGATGGCCGAGGACAGCGAAATCCACCATTGCGTCGACGGCGCGTTGATCGTCGTCTCGTGATGGAAGATTTCGAGACCAAGGCCGAAGGCGATCGGCAGCACGCCGAGGATCGCAGACACCGCCGTCAACACCACCGGGCGGGCACGCTCGCGACAGGTCTGCAGCACGGCATCCAGCTTGTCCCAGCCTTCTTCGCGCAGCCGGTCGTATGTGTCGATGAGCACGATGTTGTTGTTCACCACCACGCCGGCCAGCGCGATGACGCCGATGCCCGACATGACGATGCCGAACGTCTCCCCCGTTATCAGCAATCCGAGGAACACGCCGACCGTCGCCATGACCACGCAGGACAGCACCAGCCACACGCTGGTGAACTTGTTGAACTGCGCCAGCAGCACCAGAAAGATCAGGAAGAGCGCCGCGCCAAAGGCTTTGCCGAGGAAGGCGCTCGCTTCCGCGCTGTCCTCGTTCGAGCCGGCGAGCTTCCAGCGTATGCCGCTGCCCAGATTCATGTCGGTAACCGCCTTGGTGACCTCTGCCTGCACCGCCGCCACCTGCGCGCCGGCGCTGACATTGGCCTGGACGACCACGGTGCGGGCGCTGTCGATGCGGTTGAGGATGCCGACGCTCGGCTTCGCCTTGCGGACGACGAAGTTCGAGATCGGCACCGACCCTTGCGCGGTCTGCACCCTGAGTTCGTCGAGCGTCGACAGCGTGCGCCGGTCCTCCGGCAAGCGCAGCCGGATGTCGACCGCCTTGTCGGCGCCGGCAGGCCGGTACTCCGACAGCTTCAAGCCGTTTGTGACAAGCTGCACGACCGTTCCAACCGAAGTCGGGCTGATGCCGTATTGCGCCGCCTTGGCGCGATCGACCTCGATCGCCCAGTCGACGCCGGGCGGCGGCAAGCCGTCCGAAACGTCGATGACATTGGGGATCTTGGCGATGCGTGCCGCGACCGCGCGCGCCTTGCCATCGAGCCCGGCGGGATCGACAGCCGACAGCCTGATCTGGATCGGCTTGCCGGTCGGCGGACCGGCTTCCGGCACACGCACTTCGACATCGACACCGGGAATGCCGGCCATCACACCGCGCAGATCGTCGAGGATATTGTTGGCGGACTTGCGCTCGCGCCAGTCGACGAACTCGTACTGGATGACGCCGACCACATCCTCCGGAACGTCCTGGCCGCCGCCTTGCGTCTTGCCGACGCGCGTATAGACCGACTTCACGCCCGGCCAGCCAAGCAGCCGATTTTCGGCAACCTTGGTGGCGGCATCCATTTCGGCGAGCGAAAGATTGCCGCGGGCGTGGACATAGAGCAGGCCGTAATCCGGCTCGACGCTGGGGAAGAACTCGACGCCGGCGCCATATTTCGAATAGGCGAAGCCGACGCCGAACAGCAGCGCGACGGTGAGCAGGATGACGGTGATGGGGAAGCGCACCGCCTGCTTGACCACGGCCATGTACCAGCCGTCCCGATGATCCTCTTCATGATGCTCCGGCGCCTTGGCGAAGATCGCGCCCAAAGTCGGCGCGAAGACCAGCGCATAGAGCATCGAGGCCGACAGCGTCACGATCAGCGTGATCGGCATGTATTTCATGAAGTCGCCGATGATGCCCGGCCAGAACAAGAGCGGCGAGAAGGCGGCGATGCGCGTCATCGTCGCCGCAATCACCGGGCCGGCCATGCGCCTGGCCGCAAGCGCGAAAGCGTCGGCCTTCGGCATGCCTTCGCTCATGCGCCGCTCGGCGAATTCAGTGACGATGATGGCGTCGTCGACAAGCATGCCGACCGCCAGGATCAAGCTGAACAGCACGATCATGTTGATCGTGTAGCCCATCATGGCGAGCAGCAGGATGCCCATCAGGAACGATGACGGAATGGCAAGGCCGATGAGCAGCGAAGCGCGTCCCGACAGCGCGTAGAGGATGACGACGAAAACCAGGATGACGGCAATCATCACGTGGTTCTGCAGGTCGCCGAGCAATTGGTTGACGAAGACCGACTTGTCCTGCGTGTAGGTGACGTGCATGCCTTCGGGCATCGTCTTGATGAAGCCGTCCGACACCTCCCTGACTTTCGCCAGCGTGTCGATCAGATTGGCGCCGATGCGCTTCTTCACTTCGATGGCGATAGCCGGTTTCCCGTCGAGGCGGGTGACCGTCTCGGCGTCCTTGAAGGTCGAACGTATGGTGGCGATGTCCTTGGCCTGGACCACGGCATTGGGTGTGGCCACCACCGGCAGATTGGCGACATCCTCGGGCGTTTCGATCAGCGACGGCACCTTGACCGCGTATTTGCCCTCCGAGCCTTCAAGGTTGCCGGCCGCCACCAGGCTGTTGGAAGAGGCGACGCCCTGGATCACCTGGTCGAGCTGCAACCCATAGGAGGAAAGCTTGACCGGATCGATGACGACCTCGACGAGGTCGTCGCGCGCGCCTTGCAGCGAGCCTTCGAGCACGCCCGGCACCTCCTCGATGCGGTCGCGCAGCTCGCGCGCCGCCGCGGTCAGCATGCGCTCCGGCACATCGCCCGAAAGCGTGACGACGAGGACTGGAAATTCCGAGACGTTGACCTCGGTGACGACCGGCTCTTCGGCCGCCTGCGGCAGGTCGGCCTTGGCGTCCTGCACCTTGCTGCGCGTATCCTGCAGCGCCGTCGCGAGATGAGTCTGCGGCTGGAACTCGACCAGCACATAACCACCGCCCTGGAAGGCGGCCGAGCGCATCTCCTTCAGTCCCTTGAGGCTCTTGAGTTTGCTCTCCATCGGCCTCAGCAGCAGGCGCTCGGAATCCTCCGGCGAGATGCCCTGATAGATCAGGCTGACATACATCATCGGAATCGGAACGTCCGGCTCCGCTTCCTTCGGCGTCGACTGATAGGCGAACCAACCTGCGATCAGCAGAAAGACCAGCGCCGATATTGTCAGGCGGGCGTTGTTGATGGCGAGTCTGACGATATCCATGACTTCGGCCTGTTGTTCTTCAGAGGCTGCGGACAGGCTGTCGCTGGCGGAGCCGGCAACAACCAGGTCTTGCTTACTGCGTGCCGGTGGCTTCGCCGATCAGCTTGTTGATGGTCGCCTGGTCGGCTTCGACCGGCTTCACGGGATCGCCTTCCTTCACCATCTCCTGGCCGGCGACGATGATGCGCGCATCGTCGGGAATGCCGCCCAGCACCAGGCCGTGCGCGGTGTCGTCGACCAGGTCGATCGGGAAGAACGCCACCTTGTTGTCCTTGCCGACGGCGCGGATGCCGAGATCGCCTTTGTCGCCAAGTGTGACCACCGAACGCGGCAGCAACACCGCATTGGTCGGTTCGGCGCTGAGCGTGATCTCGGCCGTCATGCCGGCCGGGATCGACCCGTCGCCATTGGGGATCGCCACTTCGACACGGAAGGTGCGGGTCTGCGCCGAGGCATCGCGGCTGATGTAGCGCACGGTGCCGGTGACCTTCTGGTCATTGACCAGGCGCACGTCGGCCTCGTCGCCGATCTTGATGTAGCGCAGGTCGCGCTCGCTGATCTCGCCGCGCGCGACAATCGGATCGAGCTTGAGGATCGTCGCCACTTCGCCGCCCTGCATCACCGAGCTGCCCAGTTCCACCGGCACGCGGTCTATGACGCCGTCGAACGGCGCCTTGACCTCGTTGCGGTCGAGTTCGGCCTGCGCGGTGTCCAGTTGGGATTGCGCGAGCGTCAGGTTGGAGCGGGCGGTGTCGAGCTGCAGTTTGGGCAGATTGCCGGTGTTCATCAGCCGCAGCGACGCGTCCAGCTCGGCCTGGCGCTGCGCGACAAGCTGCTTAGCATTGTCGCGCATCGAGATCTTTTCCTCGGCGGCAAGCATCAACACCAGATCGCCGGTCTTGACGTGATCGCCCTGCTTGACCGGCAGCTTCTCGATGACGCCGTTGACGCGGGCCGCCAAAACGGCGCGCTTGTCGGCCTCGGTGAGGCCCGAGATGCGGATCGCCCGCGCATAGGTCTTGCGCGGCGGCGTCACCACCGCGACAGTGCGCGGCGCCGCCTTCGGATCGGCCTCGGCCGTCTTCGGCTTGCCGGCGTCAGCGGCCTTATTGGCGTTAGCCGACTTGTCGGTCGTAACCGACTTGTCGGTGGTGACCGACTTGTCGGCGGCGCTGCCGACCGACGAGAACTCGCCCGTTCCCATCCAGGCTGCGAAGCCGATGAGCACGACAATGGCTGCGAGCTTGTGAAACCTGAATTTCGGCATCGTCATTTTCCGTTGCTGGCCTGGCGAGGTCGGCGCCCCCGACACCCGGGCGCGCGGCCGATATGGGTGCGCGCAGGGCCGTATTCAATTTGCCGTGATCGGCGAAGCGCCGCTTCTACCCGAAAGTTGCGCCGCAATATAGACAGAAAAGTTGCAGGATCATTGCGCTCCGCAACGCGGCGTTTCGATAATTTTCGGTGTTTCGGCCGACTGTTCCCAGTTTTTTGCAGGCATGGCGATATATTTCGCCAGCTCGCCTAGGTAACTGGCAACAGACGTCAGGATGATGCGGAACTTTTGCCCGCCAACACTTGCGGCATTGTCATACAACCGCCGCTCGCGTTGCAAAATCATCACCAGCAATCGTCAGGTGATAAGGTTCAGCAGCCGGAGGATTCGCTCGAACGTCCTGCCATAGGGCGGGCGCAGCAGGGCGCCGGCGCTCAGCTTGGACTGGATGAAGATCGGTTTCTCCTTGCTGAAGGTCCGGAAGCCCCATTCGCCGTGATAGGAGCCGATGCCGCTCTCGCCGACGCCGCCGAAAGGCTGCCGCTCCTGCACCAGATGCAGCATGCAATCATTGACCGTGACCCCGCCCGCCACCGTTTCCCGCATCACTCTTTGGCGGTTGGCGCCGTCGCTGCCGAACCAGTAGAGCGCCAGCGGACGCTCGCCCCGGTTCACGTGCTCGATCGCTTCATCGACCGTGCCGTATTCGACGATCGGCAGCACCGGCCCGAAGATTTCTTCGCGCATCAGTCTGAGATTGTCGCCGGCATTGCGCACCAGCACCGGCGCCATCTTGCGGTCGGTGACACCAAGCGTCTCATTGGCGGGATTGACCTCGGTGACCGCCGCCCCGCTGTCGCGCGCCTCGGCGACCATGTCACTCAGACGCCGATGATGCCGCTCGCTGACGATGGCCGTGTAGTCGGGATTGTCGCCCAGGCGCGGATAGAGCTTGGCCATGGCGGCAGCGAGCTTTGTGGCAATCGCCGCGCCCTGGCCTTGCGGGACCATGAGGTAGTCCGGCGCGATGCAGGTCTGGCCGGCATTGAGCAGCTTGCCATAGGCAATGCTGGCGACGGCGGCATCGAGATCGCAGGACGGATCGAAGATCGCCGGCGACTTGCCGCCGAGCTCAAGCGTCACCGGCGTCAGATTGGCGGCGGCGGCCAGCGCCACCTGGCGGCCGACGCTGGTCGAGCCGGTGAAAAGGAGATGGTCGAAAGCCAGAGACACGAAGGCCTTGCCGACATCCGCATCGCCCACCACCACGCTCATCTCGTCCGGCGAGAAATGCTGCTCGACCAGACGCGCCAGAAGGTCGGAGAATTTCGGCGTCAGCTCGGACGGCTTGATCAGCACGCGGTTGCCGGCGGCGAGCGCTGCTGTCGCCGGCGCAATGGCGAGCTGGAACGGGTAGTTCCACGGCGACACGATGCCGACCACGCCCAGCGGCTGCGGCAGCAGTCGGTTGCGGCCCGGCATGAACGGCAGGCTGGTGGCGACGCGGCGCTCGCGCATCCAGCTCCGCAGATGCGAAAGCGCATGCCTGATGCCGGCGCGCACGACGAACAATTCGGCGAGACGGGTTTCCTGGGCAGCGCGAGCGGAAAAGTCGCAGTCGATCGCCGTGCAGATTTCCGCTTCATGACTTTCGGTGAGCGCCAGCAGGCGCTTCAGCCGGTCCTTGCGCGCTTCGATGCCGGGAAACGGCTCCTTTTCGAAGGCCCTGCACTGTGCTTCGAACTTGACGCCGAGAGTGTTCTGTCTGGTCTGCAGCATCGCCACCTCCCGTTTACGTTCAGGTAAATTACATCGCTGTGAGGATCGAATCCAGCGTCACCGATGTTCCGCAGAGGAATGCTACTGACAACGGTGAGTCAGTCGGGTTGGCTTAGGCGGTGGAAGCGGCTGATGCTCGTATAATTCTTGCGCGGGCCTTTCACGCGCCATGCCTCGATCCATTCGTCGACGCCGCGAAAGATGAGGCGCCCGGCATAATAGTCGTCGCCGCATTGATGATGCACGATTTGCGACGGCCGATCGTCGAGCCGGATAAACACTTCATTGCCGCGAAAGACGAGCACAGAGCCGTGTTGCCTCTCCAGCCTGTAGGCCCGGCTTGCCGGCATCGTCCGATCGCCAATGCGCATCTGGCCCTCTTCCGAAAAGCCACTCTCGGTCAGCAGAGCCTCCCCGGCGAACACGCAACTTGCCGAGGCGATAAAGTCGCGCACCACGCGGCGCACTTGCCAGCGCCCGATCAAGGCGTTCGCAAGCGCTGGCGTTACGGTATGCGGCAACACTGGTGGTTCATTCCAGGCAGATGACGTTGGCAGTGGTCATAGACTTCTATTCGGATCGCCGAAAGACTTCGCTGGTCGTCTTGATCGATCCGGCGTCCTTCACCCGATATCGACCTCGAAATCTTCAAAATCACCGAGAGCAGGGCAAGATGTCCGAGGCTCCTGCCGCGAAGCCCGCCGTCACGGCAAAAGGCCGAGCCCAAGGACGTTGCCGATGCCTGATGCAATGGCCGGAGCGGGCGCTGTAGACTGCCCCGCTCCGGCTCAATTCACGCGCGCCTGCGCGCCGCCTCCGGCTTTGTCCGCGCGGCCAGGAATTCCTTCACCCGCCGTCCAGGCGCCGGCCCGCGCAACGGCTTGAAGCCGTCGTCGAGCTCGCCCGACAGATCGAGCGTCGCGTGGCTGCCGACCGCCTCGTAGTTTTCCTCCAGCCAGTCGCTGGCCGCGGTGCGGCCAAGGTCGCGCAGATAGGTCAAAAAAGCCCATTCGGCATTGACCTTGGATGACGCCGACAGATCCTTGAACGCCTCGTCGGCGTCGATGCGATGCATGCGGATGTCGCGGTATTCGTGATGCGGCAGGCGGCCGGCCGCGATCAATTCCTTGACGAAGGCAATCGCCCGGAATTCGCGCAGTAGCCCGGCATTGAAGGTGATCTCGTCGATGCGGTTCTGGATTTCGTTGGCGCTTTTCGGCGTGCCTTCGCGCACCACCGGATTGATCTGCACCAGAAGCACGTCATCGGCCGCCGTCGTCTTGAAGAACGGATAGAGCGCCGGGTTGCCGCCGTAACCGCCATCCCAATAGGGCACGCCCTTGATCTCGACGGCGCGGAACAATTGCGGCAGGCAGGCGGACGCCATCACCGTGTCGAGGTCGATCTCGCCATCGGAGAAGACGCGCAGCTGCCCGGTCTCGACATTGGTCGCCGAGATGAACAACTCCATCGACTTGCAGGCATGCACGTTGCCGAAGTCGATCTCAGCCTCGACCACGTCGCGCAGCGGATTGAGGCCGAGCGGATTGGCGACATAGGGCGAGAACACCCGCGACATGGTGTCGAAAAACACATAGCCGGGCGTGTTCTCCACCGACCAGTTGCCCCAGGCGACGTCCCACGGCATGCGCTGCACCGGGCTGAAGCGGCCCTTGGCGGCCACGGCGCGCCAGAAATCGTCGAGCTTTTTCCGCGCGCCCTCCACGCCGCCGCGCACGAAACCATCGGCCAGCGCCACGGCATTCATGGCGCCGGCGCTGGTGCCCGACACCGCGGCGATGTCGAGCCGCCCATCCTCGAGCAGGCGGTCGAGCACGCCCCAGGAGAAGGCGCCATGCGAGCCGCCGCCCTGGAGCGCGATGTTGATCTTCTTCTTGTCCTCCGCCTTGCCGTTCTTCGTCATGGCGTTCCTGTCATGTTGATGCGTCGGCCTGCCCCAACGTCACTGGACGTAAGCGGCTATCTGCGGCCTATGTTGCAGTGCAGCATATAAGGAAGGACCAAGGCAAGAACACGGACACACCAGCGTGATCACATGAAATTTCGTCCATGACAAACCCCCTCCGTTCACGCGAACGGAGGGGGTTTGTCAGACGAGCAATCTCAGGCAACGAGATCCGGTACCGGTCCGACATAGTGCGATTGCGGCCGGATCAGGCGCCCTGTCGCCTGCTGTTCGCGCGCATGGGCGATCCAGCCTGCAACGCGGCCGGCGGCGAAGACGTTGGAAAACACCTCTTTCGGGAAGCCGGCGGCCTCGAGCAGGAGCGCCGTGTAGAACTCGACATTGGTCTGGATCGAACGATGCGGCTTGGCGATGCGAAGCACCTCGAGCGCCACCTGTTCCACCCTCTCGGCGAAAGCCAGCCGGCTGCCTGTCTCGTTGCGGGCGCTGAGACCTCGCACCACCGCCTTCAACACATCGGCGCGCGGATCGCGCACGCGGTAGATGCGATGGCCAAAGCCCATGATGCGCCGGCCCCGCGCAATCTCGTTGCGCAGCCATGCCGTGGCGTCGTCGCTTGCCTCGATGGCGTCGAGCATTTCGATCACCGGACCGGGCGCACCGCCATGCAGAGGCCCCTTGAGCGCACCGAGCCCGGCCAGCACCGAGGATGTCAGGCCGGCCAGTGTCGAAGCGACGACGCGGGTGGCGAAGGTCGAGGCATTGAGTCCATGATCGCAGACGGTCACCAGATAGGCGTCGAGCGCCTTTGCCAATGCCGGCGACAGGACCGAGCCGTTGAGCATCCGCAGCATATCGCCGGCATGATCGGCCTTGTCGTCGGGAGCGATCGGCTCTTCTGCGCGGCCAAGGCGCAGCAGAGCCGGCGTCAGCACGGCCGGCGCGGCGACCAGCCGCAATGCATCGGCCAGCGTTTCGCCGTCCGGCAGCATGGCCATGCCGGCGCGCATGCCGCTGTAGATGTCGAGCGGCGCGAGCTGGCCAAGCATCGGCCGTAGGCGTTCGAACACATCGACGCGCGCCTTGCCGATGGCCCTCTCCAGCTCCGCATCGCTGGGAAGGTCGTCGAAAAAGCCATCGAACAGCAGCCGAACCACCTGGCTGAAGCGCCAGCGGCCGGCGAGTTCCATCAGCGAATGGCCTCGGATGGTGAGATGCCCACCCGCGCCGTCGACATCGGAAAGCACCGTGTCGGCTGCAACCACATCATCGAGCCCGTTCGCCATGATTGTCTCCTTGACCTTTTGTGCATTGCAATTAAGGCTGCACAATCAATGCATCAATCTTGATCAAGATAATCAACGTGAGGCGGCAAATGACGGAATGGCTGACAAGGGAGGAAGCGCTGGCGCGGCTCAACATCCGACCACAGACGCTTTACGCCTATGTCAGCCGTGGCCGCATCGGCATGCAGCCTGACCAGGCCGATCCGCGCCGCAGCCAGTACCGCGCCGACGACATCGCGGCCCTTGCCACACGCCGGGCGCGTGGACGCAGCCCGCAAGCGATCGCCGAAAGCGCCATCGCCTGGGGCGAGCCGGCGATCGCAACATCGATCTCGACGGTGCTGCATGGCCGCCTTGTCTATCGCGGCAGGGATGCCGTGGCGCTTTCAAGGACAGCGACACTCGAGGAAACCGCCGGCCTGTTGTGGGCCGCGGATGCCGCGGTCTCCTTCGCCTCGCTGACGACCGCGCCCGTCCGCCAAGCCGGAACGCCCACCGCCTTTGCCCACCTGTCGGCGCTGGCGGCGGAAGGCTGGCCTTCGCTCGGCCGCGGCCCGGCCATGCTGCAGCAGGACGGCGCCTCGGCCACCAGCGCGTTGGCCACGGCGCTCGGCGCGATGCTCGGACGGGAGCCTGTGCATGAAAGGCTGGCGCGCGGCTGGTCCGTCGATGCCGTGGGCGCCGAAATGATCCGCAAGGCGCTGGTGCTCTTGGCCGACCACGAGCTCAACGCCTCGACTTTCGCCGCGCGCGTCGCCGCTTCCACCGGCGCGCCGGTCGCGGCCTGTCTGCTCGCCGGGCTCGCCACGCTCTCCGGCCCGCGTCACGGCGGCGCCGGCGCGGCGGCGATTGCGCTGGCAGAGGATGCCGGGCGGCTGGGACCGGACGAGGCGATCGCGCGCTGGCTCGCTCACGACCGGCCGCTGCCCGGCTTCGGCCATCCGCTCTATCCCGAAGGCGATCCGCGCTCGGAGGGATTGCTTGCCGATTTCAAGATCGACGACGGCTTGTTGCGATTGCGCGATGCTGTGCTTGCCGCAACGGGCCTCTATCCCAACATCGACTTCGCGCTCGCCGCGCTGACGCTCGGCCTCAAGCTTCCCGCCGATGCGCCGTTCCGTCTCTTCGCGCTCGGTCGCAGCGTCGGCTGGACGGCGCATGCTATAGAGCAGGTGACCAGCAACCGCCTGATCCGGCCGCGAGCACGGTACGATGGGCCTGCCGGGATGGGATGATGCCTCCGCGATTAGCCGCAGCCTATCTCACGTCGTCATTCTAGGGCGCAGCAAGGAGCGAAGCGACGCGCGCAGACCCTAGAATCCATGCCATGACGCTAAGGCATTGATACGGTCCAGAATTCTGCGCCGTTGCGCTCTACGCGAGACGTCACGGCATGGATCCTCGGGTCAAGCCCGAGGATGACGAAGGCGCGGGGGTTTTCTCGGCCAACCACAAACGCTGGCGACCGCCAGCAGCGAGGGCTGAAAAGCCCTTACGACATCGTGTCCAGCTTGCGCTGCATGGCCGCGATCTGCGCTTTCAATTCCTGCAGATCGTCGCCGCCCTTTTCTTCCTTCTTCGCCGGCTCGGCCGGCGCGGCGGTGCCGCCGCCCGCGGGTGGGAACGGCGTGAACAGGCGCATGGCGTTCTGGAACATCTCCATGTTGCGGCGCGTCTGCTCTTCCAGCGCCTTCATCGGCGTGGCCATCTTCATCACGTCGATCGGCGACTTGCCGAACGCGCCCTTGAGCTGCTCGCGAAAACGCTCTTGCTCTTTGGAAAAGGCGATCATCGACTGTTCGAGGAAGCTCGGCACGATCATCTGCATCTGGTCGCCGTAGAAGGCGATGAGCTGGCGCAGGAACGGGATCGGCAGCATGTTCTGCCCATCCTTGTTTTCCAGCTCGAAGATGATCTGCGTCAGCACCGGATGCGTGATGTCGTCACCGGTCTTGGCATCCTGCACCGTGAATTCCTCGCCTTTCTTGACCATTTCGGCCAGGTCTTCGAGTGTCACATAGGTGCTTGTGCCGGTGTTGTAGAGCCGGCGGTTGGCATACTTCTTGATGACGATCGGGTCGTCTTTCGCGGCCATCCGTATCCTCCCCAGGATACCGGCGCGCTCTGGAGTAAGCTGCCGGTAACGTTGCGCCATTTGTCGAGGATATGCGCAAAAGCCTTACAATTCCAAGTGGTTTGTGCACTGCGGCATCATTTAATGCGAGTTGGCCGGGAGAAAATATGCTGCACGGTCAACATGATGTTACGGCGACCATTGCTCGCCCTGCTTGCCGCGCATGCCGGCCATGCCCATTTCCGGTTTGACTCAAGGGTTGGAACGGGCAAGAAAGTTCTGAAACATTCCCAAGAACACGACACCTCGAAGTCTGGAGAAGAAAATGTCCGCTTCCAATGCAATCGTCGTCGCCAGCGCCGCCCGCACCGCCGTCGGCTCCTTCAACGGCGCGTTTGCCGCCACGCCGGCGCATGAGCTCGGCGCCGTCGTCATCAAGGAACTATTGTCGCGCGCCGGTGTCGAAGCCGCCGAGGTCGACGAGGTCATCCTCGGACAGGTGCTGACCGCCGCCCAAGGCCAGAACCCGGCGCGCCAGGCTTCGATCAATGCCGGCCTGCCCAAGGAAACCACCGCGTGGAGCCTCAACCAGGTTTGCGGCTCGGGCCTGCGGGCGATCGCGCTCGGCATGCAGCAGATCGCCACCGGCGACGCCAAGGTGATCATCGCCGGCGGCCAGGAATCGATGTCGCTGTCGCCGCATGCCGAGCATCTGCGCGCCGGCGTCAAGATGGGCGACTACAAGATGATCGACACCATGATCAAGGACGGGTTGTGGGATGCCTTCAATGGCTACCATATGGGCAACACCGCCGAGAATGTGGCGCGCCAGTTCCAGATCACCCGCGACACCCAGGACGAATTCGCACTCGCCTCGCAGAACAAGGCCGAAGCCGCGCAGAAGGCCGGCAAGTTCAAGGACGAGATCGTCGCCTTCACCATCAAGGGCAGGAAGGGAGACACCATCGTCGACCAGGACGAATACATCCGCCATGGCGCCACGCTCGACGCCATGACCAAGTTGAAGCCGGCCTTCGACAAGGACGGCACGGTCACCGCCGCCAATGCCTCCGGCATCAATGACGGCGCGGCCGGCGCGCTGCTGATGACCGAGGCCGAAGCTGCCCGGCGCGGCATCACGCCGCTGGTCCGCATCGCCTCCTGGGCAACCGCCGGCGTCGACCCGGCAATCATGGGCACCGGACCTATTCCCGCTTCGAGGCGGGCGCTGGAGAAGGCCGGCTGGTCGGTCAAGGACCTCGATCTCGTCGAAGCCAACGAGGCCTTCGCCGCGCAGGCCTGCGCCGTCAACCAGGGCATGGGCTGGGATACTTCGATCGTCAACGTCAATGGCGGCGCGATCGCCATCGGCCACCCGATCGGCGCCTCGGGCGCCCGCATCTTCAACACGCTGGTTTTCGAGATGCGCCGCCGCGGCGCCAAGAAGGGTCTTGCCACCCTGTGCATCGGCGGCGGCATGGGCGTCGCCATGTGCGTGGAAGCGCTCTGACGATATCGACCTGACGGGCGGCGCAAGCCGCCCGTTCTGTATCTGACAGGCCCGGACACAGGGCCATTTCAAAAAGGGGAAACGCATGAGCAAGGTAGCAATCGTCACCGGTGGATCGCGCGGCATCGGTGCGGCCATATCGATCGCCCTGAAAAACGCCGGCTATTCGGTGGCAGCCAACTATGCCGGCAATGACGAGGCTGCGGCGAAGTTCAGCGCCGAAACCGGCATCAAGACCTACAAATGGTCGGTCGCCGACTACGATGCCTGCGCCGAAGGCATCAAAAAGGTTGAAGCCGATCTCGGCCCGGTTTCGGTGCTGGTCAACAATGCCGGCATCACCCGCGACGCCATGTTCCACAAGATCACGCGCGAGCAGTGGAAAGAGGTCATCGACACCAACCTCTCCGGCGTCTTCAACATGACGCATCCGCTGTGGAGCGGCATGCGCGACCGCAAGTTCGGCCGCGTCATCACCATCTCCTCGATCAACGGCCAGAAGGGCCAGGCCGGCCAGGTCAACTACTCTGCCGCCAAGGCCGGTGACATCGGCTTCTCGAAGGCGCTGGCGCAGGAGGGGGCTCGCGCCGGCATCACCGTCAATGTCGTCTGCCCCGGTTACATCGCCACCGAAATGGTCAAGGCGATCGACGAGAAGGTGCTCAATGAGCGCATCCTGCCGCAGATCCCAGTCGGCCGCCTCGGCGAGCCGGAAGAGATCGCGCGCTGCGTCGTCTTCCTCGCTTCCGAGGACGCCGGCTTCATCACCGGCTCGACCCTCACCGCCAATGGCGGCCAATATTTCGTTTGATGAGTTTTTATTTCGCTTGATGTGTTTGAACGCGGGCGACCCCCACCGGGCCGCCTGCTCTTCGCTCGCCGACAACAGGCGACGCGAGGCGATGCCTCAATTCGGCACGCAAAGGTTAGCGCCCCTTCCCGGTTCTGTGCGCAACGCTGTTCACAAGCTGTGCGTTCTCGGTGCGCAAGCTGTGGACAACACCATATGTTGGGGTGAACAAACCGGGAAAATTCAGCGATCGCTGATTCGTCGCCGATTCGTTCCGGCTTTGGTCGGGAAGTTAATAGCGGAGGCCTCAAACCTTACCGTATTCCTTAAAACCGGTTAGGAAAGATCAACAATTTCATAACCTTGCTGATCATGCCTGTGCTGGTCGCAATGGTTCACCGGCAAAGGTTAACGCGTTCTCACGCATTGCAGCGTCCCAGCATAAATCAGGCCAGTCTCGTGATTCAGCATGTGGTGAGGACCACCGTCAAAAAATCCACATGTAGCCGTGAACAAACCCTGAATCAGGGAGAGTCAGTGATTCGTCGCCGATTCGTTCCAGACTCGTTCCAACGGTTAACCGGAGACGGATTTTTGACCTTGCCCCGGCCCACGGCCAGCTCTCGAAAGAACATTCCGCTTTCGCTTGCCGCCTGAAATCCCTATGTGTCGCCTGTCACACGCGGCGGCAGCGCCACGTTTCCGACGAGAGCATGATCCCGAGAAGTGGGAACCGGTTTTCGGAGAAAGATCCTGCTCCAGCAATCAAAGCGGCAGAAAGCCTCATTTCCGAGCCGATGAATATCCAGCCGAAACAAAGAGAGCCGCTGATCCTTTCAGGCCGCGACGTCACCGCCGTGCTTGGACCGACCAACACCGGCAAGACGCATCTCGCCATCGAGCGCATGGTGGCGCATGAGAGCGGCATCATCGGCCTGCCGCTACGGCTGCTCGCGCGGGAAGTCTATACGCGCGTCTGTGAAAAGGTCGGCGCCCACAAGGTGGCGCTGATCACCGGCGAGGAGAAGATCCAGCCTGTGGGCGCGCGATATTCGGTCTGCACGGTCGAGGCCATGCCGCGCGAGACCGACGCCGCCTTCGTGGCCATCGATGAGGTGCAGCTTGCCGGCGACCTAGAGCGCGGCCACATCTTCACCGACCGTATCCTCAATCTGCGCGGCCGCCAGGAGACGCTCCTGCTCGGCGCCGCCACCATGCATGGCATCCTGCAGCGGCTCTTGAAGGGCGTGTCGGTGGTGACACGGCCGCGCCTGTCGCATCTCGCCTATGCCGGGTCCAAGAAGCTCACCCGCCTGCCACGGCGCACGGCGATCGTCGCCTTCTCGGCCGACGAGGTCTATGCCATCGCCGAGCTGATCCGCCGCCAGCAGGGCGGCGCGGCCGTCGTGCTCGGCGCGCTCTCGCCGCGCACCCGCAACGCCCAGGTGGCGCTGTTCCAGTCGGGCGATGTCGATTATCTCATCGCCACCGACGCAATCGGCATGGGGCTGAACCTCGACCTCGACCACGTCGCCTTCGCCCAGAACCGCAAGTTCGACGGTTACCAGTACCGCAACCTGACCGCGGCCGAGCTTGGCCAGATCGCCGGCCGCGCCGGTCGCCACCTGCGCGACGGCACGTTCGGCGTCACCGGCCAGGTCGACCCGCTCGACGAGGACCTCATCAAGAAGATCGAAGGCCACGACTTCGACCCGGTGAAGGTGCTGCAGTGGCGCACCGCCGATTTCGATTTCTCGAACCTCGACGCGCTGAAACGTTCGATCGAAACCAACGCGCCGGTCGAGGGACTGACGCGGGCGCTGCCGGCGGTCGATGCGCAGGCGCTGGAACATCTGTCGCGCGACGAAGCGATCAGGGCTTTGGCGACCGACGCCAAGCGCGTGGCGCTGCTTTGGGAAGCCTGCGCCCTGCCCGACTATCGCAAGATCGCGCCGGCGCAGCATGCCGACCTTGTCGCATCGATCTATATGGACCTTGCGCGCCACGGCCACGTCGACGAGAATTACATGGCCGAGCAGGTGCGGCGGGCCGACACGACGGATGGCGATATCGACACGCTGTCGCACCGGATCGCACAGATCCGCACATGGACTTTCGTCTCCAATCGCCCTGGATGGCTGGCCGATCAGCTACACTGGCAGGAAAAGACGCGCGAAATCGAAGACAGATTGTCGGATGCGTTGCATGAGCGGTTGACGAAACGCTTCGTAGACCGCAGGACTTCCGTCCTCATGCGGCGCCTTAGAGAAAATACCATGCCTGAAGCCGAAATCAGCCCAACCGGAACCGTCCTCGTCGAAGGCCATCATGTCGGCGAGTTGCAAGGGTTCCGCTTCACCGCCGACCAGAGTGCCGGCGGCGAGGACGCCAAGGCGGTTCGCACTGCCGCCCAGAAGGCGCTCGCGGCCGAGTTCGACGCACGCGCCGAGCGCTTTGCCGCTTGCGCCAATGGCGATCTCGCTTTGGGCTCGGACGGCGTCTTGCGCTGGATCGGCGCACCGATCGGTACGCTGGTTTCCGCCGACGAGGCGCTGAAGCCAAGGCTGGTGCTTCTGGCCGACGAACAGCTGACTGGCCCTGCCCGCGACAAGGTCGCGGCGCGCGCCGAGCGTTTCGTCAATTTCCAGATCGAGTCGCTGTTGAAGCCGCTGGTCGATTTGAAGAATGCCGAGCAGCTCGCCGGCATTGCGCGTGGCATCGCCTTCCAGCTGGTCGAGCATTTCGGCCTGATCAACCGCCGCGACATCGCCGAAGAGATGAAGTCGCTCGACCAGGAAGGCCGCGCCGCCTTGCGCCGTCTCGGCGTGCGCTTCGGCGCCTACCATGTCTTCGTCCCGGCGCTGATCAAGCCGGCGCCGGCCGGGCTGGTGACGCTGCTCTGGGCGCTGAAGAACGATGGCAAGGACAAGCCCGGCTTCGGTGACGTGGTGCATGCGCTGGCCTCGGGCCGCACCTCGGTGGTCATCGACCCCGCCTTCGACAAGACATTCTACAAGCTCGCCGGCTACCGCAATCTCGGCCGCCGCGCCGTGCGCATCGACATTCTCGAGCGGCTTGCCGACCTGATCCGCCCGGCGACCAATTGGAAGCCCGGCCTCGGCCAGCGGCCGGACGGCGCTTATGACGGCCAGTCCTTCATGGTGACGCCGCCGATGATGTCGATCCTCGGCGCGACCGCCGACGACATGGAAGAGATTCTGAAAGGTCTCGGCTATCGCTCCGAGCCAAAACCTCCGGCCGAGGTGAAGGCGAAACTCGACGCGCAGGACAATGCCGCCCGCGAGGCAGCCGCCGCGAAACTGGCGGCGGAAGAGGCCGCGCGTGCCGCGGCAGCGGCCGAAACCGCGCCGGTTGCTGGCGCCGCTACCGAGACGCCGGCTGAAAACACCGACGCGATCACCGATCCAGCCGTAATCGCCGAGCCTGCGGCCGAAGCTGCCGTGGAGCCGATCGTCGAAGCGAGTGCCGAGCCTGTTGCCGAGGCCGCGGAATTCGCTGCGGATGCACCCACACCTACAGATTCAGTCGAAACCGTCACGGCAACCGAAGACGTCGCCGAAGTTCCCACCTCCCCCTCGATGGGGGAGGTCGCGGCGCGAAGCGACACGGGTGGGGGTGATGGCGCTGACGATGCAGGTCATGCTGATACCACCGACGCCAGCTCTCCCCCCGCCCCGGCGCTGCGCACCGACCCTCCCCACGAGGGGGAGGGTGAAGCCAGCGAGACGCCGGCCGAGGTCGAGGAGCCAAAGCCGATCCTCCTATGGCGGCAGGCCCGTTTCGACCATCAGCGCCCGCGCCATCGCCATGATAACCGTCGCGACAATCGCCCGCGCGGCAACCAGCCCGCGCGCGAGCCTGGCGCCGCCAGCGCCCAGCCTGGCGACAAACCTGCCCAGGAAGGCCGCCGTGACGGCGCCGGCAAGCCGCGCTTCGACCGCTCGAAGTTCAAGCCGAGGCCGGAGACCGGCGATCGCCGCGAAAATGGCGAACGGCGTGAAGGCAGGCCGCAAGGCGAGCGGCCCGATCGCCAAGAAGGGGGCCGACGTGAGGGTCGGCCGGACTGGAAAGGCAAAAGGCAGGATGGCAAGGGCAACGCTCCCGCCGGAAAGCCCAATTTCCAGAGCAAGCCGCGCGAGGAGCGCCCGCAGCGCTTCGATCCGGATTCGCCCTTCGCCAAGCTCGCCGCCTTGCGTGACCAGCTGAAGAAGTAGGCTAGGGCATGATCCCGAACCGAAGGATCGCGCCAGCGAAAAGCGGGAACCGGTTTTCGGACAAGATCATGCTCCAGCAAAGAGACAGCTAACTCCGATGGTTGGAGAAGGCCGCCAGCGTATCGACAAATGGCTGTTCTTCTCGCGCGCCGTGAAATCACGCTCGCTGGCGGCGAAGGTCGTCGTCGCCGGACGCGTCCGCATCAATCGCGACAAAGCAGCGCAGGCCTCGGATCTGGTCAAGCCCGGTGACGTGCTGACCATCACGCTCGAGGGCCGCATTCTGGTCTGGAAAGTCGTGAATTGCGGCACGCGGCGCGGCCCAGCCGAGCAGGCGCGGCTGCTCTATGAGGACATGTCGCCAACACCGACGCCGAAGGGCGAGGCCGTCCGCGACGCCATTCCGGCGCTGCGCGAGGCCGGCAGCGGCCGCCCGACCAAACGCGAGCGCCGGCAAACCGACCGGCTGCTTGGCGATGACTGAGCACATTGAGCTGGGCCCGAAGCGGTCAATGGCTGGAATTCCATTTCCGCAACGCGGCCACGCCCGCAAGCGCCGCCCTTGCATGCGGCGGGCAAAGGCGTTACCTCACCAGAAAAAGCCGAGCAAATACGGGACGTCCCGGAGCCTTCGATGACCTATGTCGTGACCGACAATTGCATCAAATGCAAATATATGGACTGCATCGAGGTGTGTCCGGTCGACTGTTTTTACGAAGGCGAGAACATGCTCGTCATCCATCCCGACGAATGCATCGACTGCGGCGTCTGCGAGCCCGAATGTCCGGCCGACGCGATCAAGCCGGACACTGAGTCCGGCCTCGACAAATGGTTGCAGATCAACTCCGAATATGCCGAGAAATGGCCTAACATCACGGCCAAGAAAGAACCGCCGGCTGATGCCAAGAGCTTCGATGGCGAGGCCGGAAAGTTCGAGAAATATTTTTCGGCGGAGCCCGGTGAAGGCGACTGATTTTGCCGACCCGACGCAGCGTAACGGCAACAAAACAATTACTGTCTTGACAGGCAGCGATGGTGTTTGGCGTTAGAGAACGCAGCAAAACCTTGATTCTTCCGACTTTTTGTGTTACATCAGCGAAACATGCCGGTGACACAACGTCGATTTATGGCGCTAACGCCTCAAATCACTGAAAGGTGAGCTTCTCAATCCGGAACCAGAGCGATCTGGGTCGGGCGATCGCATTTGTGCGGTTTGCCGGTCCTTTGCTTATTCCGGGGCTTATCTGTTGCGCGGCCAACGGTCGGCAAACCGACACACGAGTTCAGCCGGCGCCGCCATGCCGGTGACACAACCAAGGAGTTCAGGGCGTATGGCAACGATAACCCCGCAGAAGAAGTCCACCGCGGCCCGCCACGGGTTCAAGACCGGCGAGTACATCGTCTATCCGGCGCACGGTGTCGGCCAGATCGTATCGATCGACGAGCAGGAAGTTGCGGGCCACAAGCTGGAGCTGTTCGTCATCGACTTCCAGAAGGACAAGATGCGTCTGAAGGTGCCGGTTGCCAAGGCGACCTCGATCGGCATGCGCAAGCTGTCGGAAGAAGATTATGTCGAGCGCGCGCTGAAGGTCGTGCAGGGCCGCGCCCGCATCAAGCGCACCATGTGGTCGCGCCGCGCCCAGGAATATGACGCCAAGATCAATTCAGGCGACCTGATCTCGATCTCGGAAGTGGTGCGTGACCTCTACCGCGCCGACAACCAGCCGGAGCAGTCCTATTCCGAGCGTCAGCTCTATGAAGCCGCGCTCGACCGCATGGCGCGCGAGATCGCCGCGGTGAACCGCATGTCGGAGACCGAGGCCGTCCGCCTCATCGAGGTCAACCTCAACAAGGGTCCGAAGCGCGGCGCCAAGGCCGACAATGAGGAAGCCGAGCAGGAAGAAGCTGCCTGAGCTTTTCGGTCAATCGAATTTCGAAAAACCCGGCCTCGCGCCGGGTTTTTTGTTCTGAACGACCGTCGGGGACTACGCCCCCGTGCCGACTTCCTTCTGTGCCTCTTCCTGCCGCAGCGAAGCGATGAAGCGCCTGGTGCGTTCGCGCTCCGGGCTGTCGAAGACGACCGAAGCCGGGCCTTTCTCGACGATGACGCCGGCGTCCAGGAACACCACCTCCTGCGCGATCTTGGAGGCGAGCCGCAGATCATGCGTGGCCATCACCATGGTCGTGCCTTCACGGGCGAGCTGGCCAAGCACGTCGACCACCTCCTGCGCCAGTTCCGGGTCGAGCGCCGAGGTCGGCTCGTCGCAAAGCAGGACGCGCGGCGACGGCGCCAGCGCTCGCGCGATCGCGACACGCTGCTGCTGGCCGCCCGATAGCGTTGCCGGCCAGGCATCGGCCTTGTGCGCCATGCCGACCTTTTCGAGCAGCGCCAGCGCCCGTTCGCGTGCCTTGGGCTCGGGCCACTTCAGCACCGTCACCAGCCCTTCCATGACATTCTCGATCGCGGTGCGATGCGGGAAGAGCTGGAAATTCTGGAACACCATGCCGGTCTGCAGGCGGATGCGCTGGAGGTCCTTCGCCGGCACCTTGCCACCCGGGCGGAAGGCCAGCGTTTCGTCGCCGATGCGCAATGTGCCCGAGGTCGGGATCTCCAAGAGGTTGATGCAGCGCAACAGCGTGCTTTTGCCGCCGCCCGAAGGGCCGACCAGGGCCGTCACGCTGCCTTCGTCGAGACTGACGGTGACGCCCTTCAGCACCAGATTGTCACCGAAGCGTTTTTCGATGTCGGTGAGGCCTATCATGAATTGGCCTCCAGGAAGCCGCCATAGCGGTTGAGCCTGACTTCCAGCCGCGCCTGCAGCGCCGACAGCACGGAGCTCAGAGCCAGATAAAGCGCCGCAGCCTCGACATAGAGGATCAGCGGCTCATAGGAGGTAGCGACGATGCGCTGCGCCGCCTGGAACATTTCGGGCACGGTGATAGCCGCCGCGAGCGAAGTGTCCTTGACCAGCGAGATGAAGGTGTTGGAGAGCGGCGGCACCGCGACGCGCCCTGCTTGTGGGAGAATCGTGCGCCGCATTGCCTGGCTCCACGTCATGCCGATCGAGTAGGAGGCCTCCCACTGCCCTTTCGGCACCGAGCCGATCACGGCGCGGATGATCTCCGACGTGTAGGCACCGATGTTGAGCGTGAAGCCGATCAGCGCTGCCGGGAAGGCATCGAGCAGGATGCCGACCGAAGGCAGGCCGTAGAAAATCAGGAAGAGCTGCACCAGAAGCGGGGTGCCGCGGAAGATCCACACGTAGAAGCGGGCAACCAGCACCAACGGCTTCGGCCCGAACAGCCGGATCAGCGCCGTCACCAGCCCGGCGACAAGGCCGAGCGCGAAGGACAGCAAGGTCAACGGCACGGTGAAGATCAGCGCCGCCCACAACAGCGTCGGCAAAGAGTCCAGCATCAATTGCAGCCAATGCGGCACGGACTTCCCTCTCATTCTCCCGACGCGGCGGCAGCGTCCCATCACTCACTATCATGCAAAAACCGGCGGACCGTCAAAGACGATCCGCCGGTTCCCTGACAGGCAGCTATCGCTTACTTCGAAACGTCCTGACCGAAATACTTGTCGGCGATCTTCTGATAGGTGCCGTCGGCCTTGATGTCGGCCAGCGCCTTGTTGATGGCGGCGACCAGTTCCGGATCGCCCTTGCGCACGATGACGCCGGAATAGTCGGCATTCTCTTCCTGCGCGGCGATCTTCACATTGGCGTCGGGCTTGTGCTTCTTGAAGTCGAGGAAAGACAGGCTGTCATTGATGGTGGCGTCGGCGCGGCCGGTGAGCAGCAACTGGATCGACTGGTCGAAGCCGTCGGTGCCGACGAGCTCGGCCCCATTGGCCTCGGCCAGCTTGCCGAAATTGGAGGTCAGCGACTGCGCCGACTTCTTGCCCTTGAGGTCGGCGAAGGTCTTGATGTCGGTGTTGTCGCCGCGCACGATCAGCACCGCCTTGGAGGCGATGTAGGGATCGGAGAAATCATACTTGGCCTTGCGCGCGTCGGTGATGCCGACTTCGTTGATGACGGCGTCGTAGCGGTTGGCGTCGAGGCCTGCAATCAGGCCGTCCCACTTGCCTTCGAGGAACTCGACCTTGACGCCGAGCTTGTCGCCGATCGCCTTGGCGATCTCGACATCGAAGCCGACCAGCGCGTTGGAGTCGTCGTGATAGGTGAAGGGTGCGTAGGTGCCCTCGGTGCCGACCTTGATGACGCCCGCCTGCTTGATCTGGTCGAGATTGGCGCCGGCGTGCCCGGCAGTGATCGCCAGAGCCTGCAGCGTTCCGGCGATGAGAAGCGATTTAAGCCATTTCATTTTTATGTGATCCCGTTTTGACCGGAGCCCCGGCGCATTGTGAGAAGCGGAAACTGACAGATAGATGGCTGCGAAATAAGGAACCAGATTTCAAAAATCGGGTCGGCCAGAAATCTGATTCTCAAAATCACCGAAAATGGCGACGCACAGTGCCTCGGCGCCGGTAACGCGTTGTTCCGGCCGGCAACATTTGGCGTGCCGGGCGACGGAACTTTCCATGCGCCTGCCACGTTGCAGGGCAAGGTGTAGGGCGCGGCGGCGTCTTTTCAACGGTATCGACGCAACAATCCGCCATCAAGGAGCCGGCATGATCGAGGACGCGGCAGGACGGACACTGGTCCGGGCGGCAATGAGGGCTCCTTACCTCGAGCGCGACGAGGAGCATCTTCTGGCGGTGCGCTGGAAGGAAGAGCAGGATCAGCATGCGCTGCATCAGATCACCGTTGCCCACATGCGGCTGGTGATCTCGATGGCCTCGAAATTCCGCCACTACGGCTTGCCGCTCGGCGATCTCATCCAGGAAGGCCATGTCGGCCTGCTTGAGGCGGCGGCGCGCTTCGAGCCTGCCCGCGAAGTGCGTTTCTCCACCTATGCCACCTGGTGGATCCGCGCCTCGATGCAGGACTATATCCTGCGCAACTGGTCGATCGTGCGCGGCGGCACCAGCTCGGCGCAAAAGGCACTGTTCTTCAACCTGCGGCGCCTGCGCGCCCGGCTTGCCAACGGCGCCGAACCGATCTCCAACGCTTCGCTCTACCGCGAGGTTTCGGCAGCGCTTGGCGTGCCGGAAGCCGACGTGGCGATGATGGATTCGCGTCTGTCCTCACCTGACAGCTCGCTCAATGCGCCATTGGCTGACGAGAATGGCGCCGCGGAGCGTATGGATTTTCTCGTCTCGGACGATCCCCTCCCCGACGAGGTGGTCGGCGACAGGATCGACGTCCAGCGCCGCGCCGTCTGGCTGAAGAGCGCGCTTGGCGCGCTCAACGCCCGCGAACTCCGGATCATCGAGGAGCGCAGGTTGAGCGACGACGGCGCCACGCTGGAATCGCTTGGCGAACAGCTCGGCATCTCCAAGGAACGCGTCCGCCAGATCGAGGCCCGCGCCATGGAAAAGCTGAAGGTCGCGCTGGTCCGGCAAAATCCGGAATTTCTGGCTCAAGCCGCGTGACGTGAAGTAGATGGCTCCGGCAAATACAATCTAAAGCTTTAGTAAATTGGGAATATCTAGCCGACTGACGAGATTTCCTCCCTTATATCTATCGATTGTGAATTCTTTAACAGACCGGCCTTGGCAAAGAAGCCTCTTTAGGCAGACCATAGATCCATGAACGGATAGGGTTTTGCCATGCTGCAACGCTGCGTGCTCCTCGCTGCCTTGATCTTCTTGAGCTTCACCACACTCGAAGCACACGCCGATCGAAGGGTTGCCCTTGTGATCGGTAATTCCGAGTACCGGGAATTGCCGGCTCTCAAAAACCCGGACAAGGATGCCGACGACGTGTCGAACACGTTCCGGCTGGCCGGCTTCGATGTCTTCATGGCCAAGGACGTAACCAGGCTTCAGTTCGAAGAGAAGTTCCGCAACTATCTGGCGGCCACCGACGGCGCCGATCTCGCCGTCGTCTATTATTCGGGCCACGGCTTCCAGATCGGCGGCGAGAATTTCCTGATCCCGGTCGATGCGTCGCTGAAGGATGCGGCCGACATGGAAGTCCAGGCGATCAAGCTTGACGATGTGCTGCAGCAATTGCGCTCGAAGTCGAAGATCCAGATGATCATCCTCGATGCCTGCCGCAACAATCCATTCCCGCGCAAGGACTACTGGTTGCGCGACCAATTGATCGTCAGCGGTGGCAGCGGGCTGGCACAGGTGACAGGCTCGCAGAATGCGCTGATCGCCTTTGCCACAGCGCCAGGCGCGGTCGCCTATGACGGGTCCGGCAATCTCAGCCCTTTCTCTTCGGCTTTTTCCCGCCGGGCTCTGACGCCAAATGAAGAGATCCGAAGCGTTATGGCCGCCGTGCGTCGCGATGTGGTCAAAGCGACCAGCGGCAGGCAGGTTCCGTGGGAAAGCTCCTCGCTGATCGATGACGTCGTGCTGGTGCGCGGGGAGGAGCAAGCGGCGGTGCCGCCGACCGACACCCGGCAAAACCCGCAGACGGCGGAACGCGTTATCCAGGTCGCCGCTGCCGCCGAGGCGATCGGAAATCATGACATCGGTGTCCCCGTCGGCATTGGCCCGGTTCCGCTGAAACTCGATCTTTCGGCCAAGGACGCCGCGATCGATCTCAAGCTTGCGAGCTACCCGGAGACCGGGACGCTGTCGCTACCGGATCGCGTGCTGTCGCCGCAATCGAGCCTCACGCTCTCTGAAGTCAACAATCTGCGCTACGAGCCGCAGATCGGTTCCGCGGGTCCCGTCCAGGTCGGCTTCCAGATTGGCGCCGGTAACCTGTTGAAGCGAGCGACGATGGAACTGTCACCGAACGTCGACCCCTGCGACCAGGCCGCCGGGGAGCCGCTCGACCTGCAGGGCGTCATCCCCGGAAGGTTGCCGAGCGAGATCGATGCGGGGGCCGTTGAGGCCTGCGAGGCGGCGGTAAAGTCCCATCCCGACATTGCGCGCTTCCGTTACGAGCTGGGGCGGGCGCTGCTGGCGTCCGGCAAGGTCGACGAAGCAAGACAGGCGATCCAGGAGGCCGCCGACAAAGGGCATGTCCGGGCCGTGTACCAGCTCGGCTATATCGCGGCCTCCGGAATAGGGGCGACCCCTGATCTTGCGAAAGCGAACGGCTTCTACGCGCAAGCGTCGGACAAGGGAGATCCCTACGCCATGACCGCCTGGGGACGCGCCTTGTTCGATGGTCTGGGCGTCCAGCGCGATACCGGCAAGGGGCTGGATCTGCTGCTCAAGGCAGCGGCGATGGGACAGGTCGACGCCACGAAGGATCTCGCGGTGATCTTCAAGCAAGGCCGCAACGGCGTGCCCGCCGACGCGGACCGTGCCCTGGCTTTCCTCAAGGCCGGCCTCGATCGGCAAGAAGCTTATTCGATGAGTATTCTCGGCCTTTCGCCCAAGCGACGCGAGGTGAAGCTGGCGGTGTGTACGCCTAAGGTGGTGACGAAGGTGGTCACGAAGATAAAGGTGATCCGCACCCCTGCGCCAAAAGCGCCGCCACCGGAGATCACCCAACCAACCCCCCCGGTGCCCTGGCGCGGTGGCAGTGGCGTCGACCACGATCCTCCGCAACGCGGCAGCAGCGGCGGCTGATTACGCCGATATCGGCGGCGGCAACAAAACGGTGCCGCCGCCGCTGACTGGCAAGAAACAGTCCGAACGCATAGGTGGTCGCGCAGGCTTGGAAGCGGCAGCCAAACAGCGAACTGTTTGCCTGCAATTCCTTACTTGTCGGTGACGATCTTGACCTTGTCGCCGGCCGACACGCTGGCACCCGGCGACATGGCGTTGAGCACCCGGAACAGATCGAGCTTGCGGTCGACGCCAACCATCTGGGCCGCGAGCGACCCCATGGTCTGTCCAGCCTGGACGGTGACCACTCTGATATGCAGCGGCTTCAGCGCCGCCTTCTCGGCCGGGCTCAGGGTACGGAAGGAACTGCTGACCGAGCGCGCCACCGAATCGAGCGAGGTGCTGGCCGAAGGCGCCGCCGTGAGCAGCCGGTAGACCTGGCCACCGGCGCGGATCACCGCGATGTCGAACTGCCAGCCTTGCGCGGTAGCATGCGCGGTGGCTGCGTCGTTGCCGTTGATTGTCTCCTGGCGCACGCTGGCGTCTTCGAGGCCTGCAACCCAGCCACTACGGATATAGTCGATGAGCGAGACAGACTTGTCGATCGCCACGCCGTCGAAACGGATGGCGATATCGCCAGGCCCGGTCGCGGTCACCGCGGCAGCGGTGTTGTCGATGATGAAGCCGTCCGGCACGGTGAACGAGACGCCGAGATTGGGATGCAGGAAGGTCTGGCCGCGCACATAGCCCTCTTCCGGCGTGTCGCCGTAAAGCAGGCCGTCTATGCCGGCTAGGAAGGCATCGCGGTCGCGCGTGCCGACGCCGGGCGGGCCGAAGTTGCGGGCAAGGCGCTGCGCCAGGTCGATGCGCTGCGGCGTGTTCGGATGCGTCGCCAGGAAGTCGAGGCTGGCATCGGTGGCGCCACTGACCGAGCGGAAATCGGTATAGGCCGACATCGACTGCAGGAAGCGGCCGGCGGCATAGGGATCGTAGCCCGCCTCGCCGATCGACTTGATGCCGATGGCGTCGGCCTGCAGTTCCTGGTTGCGCGAGAACTGCGCGAGTCTCAGCTTGCCGCGGATCAGCGCTGCCTTGGCGGTCGGGCTGTCGCCGAGCACATCGGAGACCACCTTGGTCGCCAGGCCTTCCTCGGCCTCGAGCTGCTGGCGCTGCAGGCCGTGATTGGCGGTGACGTGGCCCATCTCATGCGCGATGACGGCGGCAAGCTCGGACGAATCGTTGGCCAAAGCCAGCAGGCCGCGCGTCACATAGAGATAGCCGCCCGGCAGTGCGAAGGCGTTGACGTTGGGCGAATTGAGGATGGTGATGCGATAGGTCTGGGTCGGGTTGGCCGACACCACCGTCAGATTGCCGACGACCTTGGCCACCATGCGTTCGAGCTTCGGGTCGGAATATTCGCCGCCATAGGTGGCGAGAATGCGCGGATGCTGCGCCTTGGCCATTTCGGCGAGCTTGGCGTTGGCAACGACATTGTCGACGGTGATCGGCTTGTCGGAAGGCTGGAAGCCGTTCTCCTGCACATCCGGCGGCGTGAACATCTGGCAGCTCGCCAGCGCCACGGCAAGACCGGCCAGCGCGAAGAAACGCGCCAGTGGCTTCATCCACACTGTCTCAACGCCGGTCGACAGATCGGCATCCTTTCCAAAAATGCTCGGCAAATCACGGCCAAAGCCGGATCAGCATGGCCGGACCTAGCCACACTCCTCCGGTCAAGGCAAGCAAACGCCTGATCGCCCTCCGCCGGTTTGGCCGTAAATTATGTCCGCTTCCGGGCAATATGTTGTGAACCGGCGCGCTTGCTTTCGTCGCCGATATAGCGCCGGAACGCGGCCGGTCCAGATCGGCCGAAGAAATCGACTGCCGGCCCGATCGCCGCGATCGCGCCTTCATCGAGAAAGGCCATGTCCTGGCCGATTCGGCGCGCGTCTTCCGGCTGATGCGTGACGAAAAGCACGGTCATCGTGCGCTCGGCATGAATGTCGGCCACGAGATCGAGCATAGCGTCGCGCAGCGCCGGGCCGAGCGAGGCGAAGGGCTCGTCGAGCAACAGTACCGGCCGATCGCGCAGCAGGACACGCGCCAGCGCCACGCGCTGCCGCTCGCCGCCGGAGAGCTCGCGCGGCAGCCGCTTCTCCTTGCCGGCAAGGCCGACGCGCGCCAGCGCCTCGGTCACGGCCACGCGGTCGGCATCGCTAAGCCTCAGCGAGGGCGAACGGCCGAGCCCGACATTGGCTTCGACCGAAAGATGCGCAAACAGATTGTTTTCCTGGAACACCATCGACACCGGCCGCGCCGAGGGCGGCGCATTGCCCACGTCCTCGCCGCCGATCAGCACTTTGCCGGCACTAGGCTGCTCGAAGCCGGCTATCAGACTGAGCAGCGTCGACTTGCCGGAACCGCTCGGCCCCATGATGGCGGCGATCCTGCCGGCGGCGAATGCGACATCGAAGCGGAATGGCGCCTCGCCATAGCTGAACGAAACGCCGTCCAGCCGCACCGCGAGCCCCTTGGGCGGGACAGTATCGCCGATCGTTGCCGTCATGATTTTCCTTCCCGCCCGAGCCGGTCGGCGGCAACCACCAGCATCAGGCAGACAAGCCCGAGCAGCAAGGCCAGTCCGGCGGCGTCGGCGGTCCGGTAGCTGCCCATGCGCGCCAGGAGCAAATAGGGCAAGGTCTGCACGGAATCGCTGCCGAACAGCGCAATCACGCCGAGATCGCCGAGCGACAAGGCCATGGCGAAGGCAAAGCCGGTGGCCAAGGGCCGCCGCAGCGACGGCCAGTCGACGAGGCGCAGCCGGCTCCAGCCGGAAATGCCGAGCGCCAGGCAGAGCCGTTCATGCCGCTCACTGGCCGCGTCATAGGCGGGGCGAATGGCGCGGATGGCAAAAGGCATCGCCATCACCGCATTGACCGCGACGACCATGACGGGTGCGATGGCAAAGACATCCGCGACGTTGCGCAGGGCGAGAAACCAGCCCGCGCCAAGCACGATCGGCGGCACGACCAGCACGAAGCCGGCGCCGGTGTCGGCGGCATGCTCGAGCAGGCTCACGGCGTTGCCGCGACGGCGACGCAAAGCCCATGCCCGCCGCGCCGCGATCAACGCCAGCGACAACGCCACGGCAAGCAGCGCCGCCATGAAGGCAAGACCGGCGCTGGTCAGCGTCGCGCGACGCACCGCTTCCTCACCCGCCAGTCGGCCGAGATCCGCCTTCAGCCCCGCCAGCACGGTCGCAACCATGGGCCCGGCGACGAACAGCAAAGCGAAAGCGATCAGGCCGGCGTTGAGCACGGTTTCCATCCGGTCAACGCCGAGATAGCGGCGCGGCGCCACCGGAAGATTGGCATCGCCCACCGTGTTGGCGCCGAGCCGGGCGAGCGCGACCATCACCACGAATGTCAGGCAGATCTGCAGCAGCGTCAGCACCACCGCGCGGGCGGGGTCGAAGTCGAAGCGCAGCGCCTGGTAGATGGCGACCTCGAGTGTCGTCGCGGACGGTCCGCCGCCCAGCGTCAGCACGATGGTGAAGGAGGTGATGCAAAGCATGAAGACCAGTCCGGCGACGCCAGGTAGGGCGGCACGCAGCGCCGGCCATTCGATCAGCCGGAAGGCCGGCCGCGGACCCATGCCGAGCTGGCTCGCCAGCCGCCACTGATCGGCGGGGACTGTGCCGAGCGCCTCCAGGAACAGGCGCGTGGCCAAAGGCAGGTTGAAGAAGACATGCGCGACCAGGATGCCGGAAAGCCCGTAGATGCCTGGCCATTCGCCAGTGCCGATGGCTCCAAGGACGCCGGCAAAATATCCGGCATGGCCGTAAAGCGCCAGCACGCCGAGCGCCGCGACGATAGCCGGCAGCGCCAGCGGCATGGTGAAGAGCTGCAGGATCAGGCTGCGGCCAGGAAAGGACGGATGCCTGGACAGGGCGCGCGCCACCAGCAGCGCCGGCGCGACGGATAAGAGCGTCGATAGCAAGGCTTGCCAGAGCGTGAAGCGGGCGACGCGGAAAAGATAGCCGTCGAAGGCCGCGGCAGCGCCGGAGAGATCGTGCGCACCCTCGACTATGAGGCCGGCGAAGGCCCCGCCGATGAGCAAGGCGATGGCCGCAAGGGCGATGACACCGGCGGTGATGCGGGGGTCACGGCGCGCGGGCTGCACGCTGCACCTTGGTGGAATTTAGCAAGCGCCGCGTTCCTTCGCGCCGTAGAGCAATCATCTTTCGTGAACTAGCCTATTTGCTCATCACTGCCAGCCACTCGTCCACCCAGGCCTTGCGGTTGGCCGCCACGTCCTCTGGGCTGAACAGCAAGGTCTTGGTCGGCTTCACCAGTTTGTCGAAGGCTGGGTTGAGCGGCTTGTCGGTTTTGCCGGCCGGGAACATCCAGTTGGTTTCCGGAATGACGCCCTGGAATTTCGGCCCGGTCATGAAGGCGATGAATTTCTGCGCCAGCGGGTTTTTCGCGCCGGTCGTGGTGATGCCGGCGACCTCGATCTGCAAATATTCACCCTCCTCGAAAGAGGCTGCCTGGTAGCGCTCGGTGTTCTCGGCCACCATGTGATAGGCCGGCGAGGTGGTGTAGGACAGCACCATCGGCGCCTCACCCTTGGTGAACAGGCCGTAGGCTTCGCTCCAACCCGGCGTCACCGTCAGCACTTTCGTCTTGAGCTTTGCCCAGGCTTCCGGCGCCTTGTCGCCATAGACCGACTTGACCCACAAGAGCAGACCGAGACCCGGCGTCGAGGTGCGCGGATCCTGGATGACGATCTTGTCGGTGCCGGCGCCTTCCACCAGGTCCTTCAGGCTCTTCGGCGGTATTTTCAGCTTCTCGGTGTCATAGACGACGGCGAAATAGCCATAGTCGAAGGGCACGAAAGTGTCGTCGCTCCAGTCGCCGGGAACATTGCTCGCCGACACCTCGCCATGCGGCACGAACAGTCCGCTCGCCTTGGCGTCGGCGGTCAGGTTGGTGTCGAGGCCAAGCACGACATCGGCCTTGGTGCCGGCGCCTTCGAGCTTGACGCGATTGAGCAGGGCAACACCGTCGGCAACCGAGACGAATTCGAGATCGCAGCCGCATTCGGCCTCGAATTCCTTCTTCACCGCCGGACCGGGACCCCAGTCGGCGGTGAAGCTCTCATAGGTATAGACGGTGAGCTTGTCTTTCGCCGCGGCAGGGCCTGCCATAAGCGATACAAGGCCGGTTGCCAGAATAAGATGTGACAAGAGCGAGCGCATCGGCGCCTCCTTCGTTCGAGTGACAAGGAATTGAGGCGTCGGATGGTCCGAAACGTCTAATCCCTCCGCCGGTACAAACCGGATCAGGTTCAGCGGGTTGGCTTGCTTGCCTCTCAGCCGGATCAAGTCCGGCACCCCGTTAGAGCGTTTCGACAGATAGGCCGGGCCGAAGCGGCGCGCAAGCGGAAGTTTGCCGGGCATCTAATGTTGTGACGACCGCCTTGGAGATGAAGTCGGCGGCCGCCCGGCTTCCGTTTCACTCGACGGGCTGGTAAGGGCGACGGCCATGGGCACATTCACCATCCTGCTTGGCGGCGAGCTTGTCCGCACGCCTCGGCTCGAACGCCAGATCGACGGCTCGCGCGTCATCGCCGCCGATGCTGGTATCGACCATGCCCGCGTGCTGGGCATTATACCGGAATTGTGGGTCGGCGATTTCGATTCGGTGCCCGCCAACCTGCCGGAAAACCTGGCCGCCGTGCCGAAAACCGTGTTCCCGACCGAGAAAGACAAGACGGATGGCGAGCTGGCCATCGCCGAAGCGCTGGATCGCGGCGCGACCAGCCTCATTCTCGCCGGCGCCTTCGGCGGCAAGCGGGCCGACCACGCCTTCCTGCATCTGGCGCTTGCCGTGCGCCTGGCAGAGACCGGCGTCACGGTCCTTTTGACCAGCGGCGCTCAGGAAGGTGTCCCCGTCCTGCCCGGCAAGGCCGGTTTCGACTACGCCGACGGCACGCTGTTTTCGGTGCTTGGCTTCTCCGACTTGTCGGGCCTCACGGTCACCGGCGCCAAATGGCCGCTCGATCATGTCGAGGTGGCGTTCGGCTCCTCGCTTACTATATCAAACGAGGTCAGGGGCCGGCTCGGCATCGCGCTGGAGCGCGGCAGGGCGCTGCTTCTGGCCCACCCTCATCCCCTTCCAGAAAGCTGATATGGCGCCGCCACTCCTCAATCTCGACGGCATTAAACTGACCTTCGGCGGCACACCGCTGCTCGATGGCGCGGCGCTGAGCGCGTCCGCCGGCGACAAGATCGCCCTGGTCGGACGCAACGGCTCCGGCAAATCGACGCTGCTCAAGATCGCCGCCGGCATCATCGAGCCGCAAGATGGCGAAGTGTTCCGCCAGCCTTCGGCGACCATCCGCTATCTGCCGCAGATGCCCGACATGGACGGCTTCGCGACCGTCCGCGCCTATGTCGAGGCCGGTCTTGGCCCGGCCGACGATCCGCACCGCGCCACCTATCTGATGGAGCATCTCGGCCTCACCGGCGAAGAGCGCCCGAACGACCTGTCGGGCGGCGAGGCCAGGCGCGCCGCCCTTGCCCGCGTCATGGCGCCCGAACCCGACATCCTGCTGCTGGACGAACCGACCAACCATCTCGACCTCTCGGTCATCGAATGGCTGGAAGAGGAGCTTGCTCGCACCTCCTCGGCCGTCATCCTGATCTCACACGATCGCCGCTTCCTCGAACGCGTCACCCGCGCCACCGTCTGGCTCGACCGTGGCCAGACGCGACGGCTCGACAAGGGCTTTGCCCATTTCGAGGAATGGCGCGACCAGGTGCTGGGAGAGGAAGAGCGCGAGCAGCACAAGCTCGGACGCCAGATCGTGCGCGAGGAACACTGGCTGCGCTATGGCGTGACCGCCAGGCGCAAGCGCAACATGCGCCGCCTGGGTGAACTCCTGACCATGCGCCAGCGTTTCCGCGGCCATCGCGGCGCTGAGGGCACCGCGACTATGGTGGCGAGCGACGCCGCCGAATCCGGCAAGCTCGTGATCGAGGCCAAGAATATCGAGAAGAGTTTTGGCGACCTGACCGTGGTCAAAGGGTTCTCGACACGCATCCAGCGCGGCGACCGCGTCGGCCTGGTCGGCCCGAATGGCGCCGGCAAGACGACGCTTCTGAAGATGCTGACCGGTGAGCTTGCGCCGGATGCCGGCACCGTGCGGCTCGGCGTCAATCTTGAGATCGCCACGCTCGACCAGAAACGCGAAGCCGTCGACCCTGCCGAGACGCTCGCGCAATATCTTACCGACGGGCGCGGCGAGAACCTCGTCATCAATGGCGAGCAGCGCCATGTCGTCTCCTACATGAAGGATTTCCTGTTCAAGCCGGAGCAGGCGCGCACGCCGGTGCGCGAGCTTTCCGGCGGCGAGCGGGCACGGCTGATCCTGGCGCGGGTGCTGGCCCGGCCGGCAAACCTTTTGGTGCTCGACGAGCCCACCAACGACCTCGACATGGAGACGCTGGAGCTGTTGCAGGAACTAGTCGCCGGCTTTGCCGGCACCGTGATCCTGGTCAGCCACGACCGCGATTTCCTCGACCGCACCGTCACCAGCGTCATCGCACCGGACGGCGGCGGCCGCTGGGTCGAATATGCCGGCGGCTATTCCGACATGCTGGCGCAGCGCGGCGGCTCGAAGCTGGAAGATCGCAAGGCGAGAGCGAAGGCCGAGGCGGGCGAAGCAGCGCCAAAGGCCGAACAGGCCGCGTCAAAAGGCCCGGCGAAGAAGCTCTCCTTCAAGCAGAAATTTGCGCTCGACTCGCTGCCGAAGAAGATCGAAGCGGTGACCGCCTCGATCTCGCGGCTGGAGAACAACATCGCCGACCCGTCCTTCTACGAACGCGACCCGGCCTCGTTCCAGAAAACCATCGCCGCCCTCGACAAGGAGCGCGTCACGCTGGCAGCCCTCGAGGAAGAGTGGCTGGAGCTGGAAATGCTGCGCGAAGAGATGGAAGGGTAGCAGACCTCTCTCGTTGCAACCCGAGGGTAATGCGCATAGAATATGCGCATAGTTGGGAGCCTGCCATGCGCAAGATTGCAGCGAACGCGGTTCGACAGCCGGCGAATTTGTCCATCGATTCACAACTCATGGCGGAAGCCAAGGGGCTCAACGTGAATGTGTCGCGTGCCGCCGAGGCCGGGATAGCGGAAGCGGTAGCCGCCGAGAAAACGCGGCTATGGAAACTTGAAAACCGCGCCACAATGGATGCCTGGAATGACTATGTGGAAAAGCATGGTATTCCGCTCGCGGAACATCGGCACTTCTGATGGCACGCTATGACGTCTTCGCCGCCAGTCGCGTCGAAGGCGGATATCTTCTGGACGTCCAATCCGATCTGCTCGACCATTTCAAGACACGAGTGGTCATACCGCTTCTACCCGTCGCGACGGCTCCGCCCATGATGCGGAAGCTTCATCCTGTCTTTGAGATCAACGGTCGAAAGCTGGTCATGGCCACCCACTTGATAGCCACGGTTTCGACAACGGAACTTGGAGAAAGCCGGCTTAATCTGACACGGCATCACCACGAGATCGTCGCCGCTCTCGACATGCTGTTTCAGGGCTTCTGAGCGGCTAAGTCCCTCACCCCGACGTCTTCGCCTGCCACGCTTTCAGCGCTTCATCAAAGACCTTCTCGCCGGGAATGCCCTTTTCCATGGTCAGCAACGCGCGGCGGCCGGTCTTGTAGACGACCGGCACGTCGATCCAGTCCTGGCCCCTGAGCAGGGTCAGGTTCGCGTCCTGATCGGCCTTGGTGTCGTTGAGCGCGACGAGGAAGAAGCCGTCGCCGATCTTGGCCGGGAGACCGATCAGCGGGCTGCCGGCGTCCTGTTCCGAGCTCTTCATGGCGATACGCAGGATGTTGTCGATGCCACCGCCGTCAAAACCTTGCGGCGTCAGGAAGATCATCTCGATGATGTGGCTGGCTGGCAGGGTCTGGTCCGTATTGCGCCGGATCGTCATGCGCAGCTGGATGTTCTTGCCGGGGATGGTAGCCTCGGCCCGGATCGCCGGCTCGGGTGGCAGGTCGCCGCCCGGCGATTCCTGCACCAGTGACCAGACGATGCTCCCAGGCTCGGCCGTACCCTGCTGCGTGCTGGTGCGCTCCTCATAGAAGATCGCCTTCTGGCCGACCGGCACGGTCGCCTCGGCCGTCGCAGGCGCTGGCGTTGCAGGCGCGGTCCCCGTCGCCGGCGCGGTCCCTGTCGCAGGCGCGGTCGCCGCTGCGGGTGGCGTCGTTGCGGCCGGCACCGGCGTGGTTGCCGCTGCCGGCGTGCCCGCTGCTGGGGTAGCTATCGGCGGTGTCGCCGCCGCCGGCTGGGTCGCGTCAGGCGCTGGCGTCGCCGGGGCCGGCTGCGCGCCGGTTGCCGTCGGGGCGGTCGGCGGCCGCGTCGTCAGCGCGGCGACGGATTCGCCCTCGCCGATCGTCGGCTGCCCGCCAGCGGGGCCGGGATCGGTCTCCTTGCCTTCCGACGACAAGCGCTGCGTGAATTTTGTCGTGTCGGCCGCCTCGCCGGTGCCGGCCGCTGGCGGCGTGGCCGCCGTTTCGGTCGACTTTGCCGGAGCCGGCTTGACCAGCGGCTCGGTCGACACCGTCTTGTTGCCGCCGTTGAGGCCAAACAGCGAGCCGAACGCATTCTTGTTCAGCCAAATGCCGTAGCCGCCGCCAGCCAGCACCAGCAGCGCGACAACGGCGGCTATCAAGCCGCCATAGCTGCGCTTGCGCGGCGCAGGCCGTAGCCGCTGGAACGTATCGGCCGCGGGCTGTTCGTCATTGGCAAAAGCATCGCTACCATCATCGACATCGGAATCGTGCGTGCCCGGCAGGTTGACATCGTCATCGCGCGGCGACGGCAGCGGCGGTGGCGCCGAAGGCGTCTTTTGCCGGGCAAGCTCCGCGTTTCCCGTGCTTTGCCAGTTGGGCTCGACCTTTGCGCCACCTTGCCAGCTGGGTTCGATCTTCGCTGGGCCTGGCCGGGCAGGTTCGGGCCTGGCCGTGCTTTGCCAGCTCGGCTCGGTCCTGGCCGGAGCAGGCGCCGGCTTGACAGGATCCGGCTTGGCGGGCTCGGGCGCCACGGGCTGCCGGACATGGCTCGGCTGGTTCTTGTTGCGGTCGATGGAGGAGAAAATATGCTCTAGTTCCGCCAGCGGATCCTCGGCCGGAACGCGTCTGGCATACTCGCGCTCGACGCTCGAAATGGCGTCTTCCAACGAGCGCTTCTGCTTGCTCACGACATCGGGGGCGAGCGGCGGGGAATATTCGGCGAGTTTCTTTGCCAGCACGGTACGGGCACCGTCATATATCTGTTTGCGCGCCTCGAACGAGGGCTCGCCCTTCTTGTCGAGCTGCTTTTTCAGAACACTAACGAAATCTGCCATGCGTCAGGTGACCTGCATTCATTTTCCCCGGCCCGGCCGCAAATCAGCCATACCGCCAGGAAGGCTTGAGAAACTAGTCTTGAAACGGGTCGGTCACAAGTATTGTGTCGTCCCGCTCCGGGCTGGTGGAAAGCAGCGCCACCGGGGCGCCGATCAGCTCTTCGATGTAGCGGACATATTTGACGGCTTGCGCCGGCAGAGCGTTCCAGCTCCGGGCGCCGGCCGTCGTGCCCTTCCATCCTTCAAGCGTCTCGTAGATGGGTTCGACGCGCGCCTGCGCGCCCTGGCTCGCAGGCAGATAGTCGATCGTTTCGCCGTCGAGCCTATAGCCGGTGCAGACCTTGATCTCGTCCAGTCCGTCGAGCACGTCGAGCTTGGTCAGCGCGATGCCCTTGATGCCGTTGACGGCGACAGCCTGGCGCACCAAAACGGCGTCGAACCAGCCGCAGCGGCGCTTGCGCCCGGTGACGACGCCGAATTCATGGCCGCGCGTGCCAAGGAACTCGCCGATCTCATTCTTCTGCTCGGTCGGGAACGGCCCCTCGCCGACACGTGTCGTATAGGCCTTGGTGATGCCGAGCACATAGCCGATCGTGCCCGGCCCGACACCGGATCCGGCCGCTGCTTGCCCGGCCACCGTGTTGGACGAGGTGACGAACGGGTAGGTGCCGTGATCGATGTCGAGCAGCGTGCCTTGCGCGCCCTCGAACAGGATGCGCTCGCCGGCGCGCCGCTTGTCGTCGAGCACCTTCCAGACGCGGTCCATGTAGGGCAGGATGTCGCCGGCGACCGACGTCAGCTCTTGCATGATCGCCTCATGCGTCGCCTCGGGATGGCCGAGCCCGCGGCGCAGCGCATTGTGGTGCGTGAGCAGCCTGTCGACCTTCAGGGGAAGCGTTTCCAAATCCGCCAAATCCATCACCCTGACAGCGCGGCGGCCAACCTTGTCCTCATAGGCGGGGCCGATGCCGCGGCGGGTCGTGCCAATCTTGGTTCCGGAATTCGAGGCGGCGTCTTCGCGGAATCCGTCCAGCTCCCGGTGCAGCGACAGGATAAGCGCGGTGTTTTCGGCTATTTTCAGGCGCTCCGGCGTCACATTGACGCCCTGGTCCTTGAGCTTTTTCGATTCCGCGACGAAGGCGTGCGGGTCGAAGACAACGCCATTGCCGATGATCGACAGCTTGCCTTCGCGCACCACGCCCGAGGGTAAGAGCGACAGCTTGTAGACCTTGCCGTCGACCACCAGCGTGTGGCCGGCATTGTGGCCGCCCTGGAAGCGCACGACCACGTCGGCCCGTTCCGACAGCCAGTCGACGATCTTGCCCTTGCCTTCGTCGCCCCATTGCGAGCCGACGACCACCACATTGGCCATGTTCTTTTCCCTTTAAATGCCGCGTGGGCGGCCTGAACGACAGGCCTCTATAGCGTCAAGAATGGAGCGGCGCGACCCCTTCTTTGCCGGTGAAACCTCCCTAAAGCATGATCCCGAAAAGTGGGAGCCGGTTTTCAGAAAAGATCATACTCCAACCAAGAGCTGGATCAGGATGGCGATCCAGTGAAGCGTCATCCTGATCCAGGCACAACAAATTCCGTCTTTCGCATCATTTACTTGCCATCGCGGCCACCCTACCCCGGCATCGCCCCTTGAACGCGCCTTTGCAGCGCTGGATCTTCCAATGCACCGAGCCGCCTATCTCATGCTTTTGTCGACCATGCTTCTGTGGGGCGGCAATTCGGTGGTGGGCAAGCTCGCCGTCGGCCACATCTCGCCGATGACGCTGGTGTTCCTGCGCTGGGTGATGGCGGTGCTGATCCTGCTGCCTATCGGCTGGCGGGCGCTGCGCGAGGATTGGCCGCAGCTGCGCAGGCATTGGCGGCTGATCGCCGGCCTCGGCGCCTGCGGCTTCACATTCTTCAATGTCATCTTCTACACGGCGCTCAACTACACGACCGCAATCAACGTCTCGATCGAGCAGGCGGCCATACCGATCGTCATCATCCTCGCCAATTTCGTTCTGTTTCGGCTTCGTGTCCGGCCGCTGCAGATCGTTGGCGTGGCGCTAACCGTCATCGGCGTTGCGCTGACCGCGAGCCATGGCGATCTCGGCCAACTGCTGAAACTCCAGCTCAATTTCGGCGACGCCATCATGCTGGTCGCGGTTCTCTGCTACAGCCTCTACTCGGTCGGCTTGCGGCTCAAGCCGGCGATCCGCTGGCAAAGCCTCATGCTGGCCCTGTCGATCGCGGCACTTCTGATCTCGGTGCCTTTCTTGGTCTGGGAGATTGTCGCCGGCCGCGTCGTCGTACCGGACGCGGCTGGATGGGCGCTCACGCTCTATACCGCCCTCGGCGCTTCGGTGATCTCGCAGGTGCTTTACATCAAAGGCAACGAGCTGATCGGCGCCAACCGCGCCGGTCTGTTCATCAACCTGGTGCCGATCTTCGGCACGCTGCTTTCGGTGCTGATCGTCGGCGAGCAATTCCATCTCTACCAGGCGCTCGCGCTGGCCCTTGTGCTGGGCGGCATCGGGCTTGCCGAATACAGCGATAGCCGGGCGGCGTTATAGCCGCCCGATTGCTTTGTTTCATTCAGCGCCGACGTCGAAGCGCAGCCGCTTGGCCGAGGCGATCGACTTGTGCGACCGCACCTTTTCCAGCACCGGCTCCGGGAACGGCGCGTCGAGGTAGAGCAGCGCGATGGCGTCGCCGCCCGGACGGTTTCGGCCGAGCTGGAAATTGGCGATGTTGACGCCGTTCTCGCCACACACCGTGCCAAGCAGACCGATGATGCCGGGCGCATCGGCGTTGGTCGTGTACAGCATGTGCTGGCCGACCTCGGCGTCGAGGTTGATGCCCTTGATCTGGATGAAGCGCGGCTTGCCGTCGGAGAAACAGGTGCCGGCGATCGAGCGGGTCATGTGCTCGGTCTTGACGGTGAGCTTGATGTAGCCGTCGAACACGCCCGACTTGTCGCGCTTGACCTCGGCGACGATGATGCCGCGCTCCTTCACCATGATCGGCGCCGACACCATGTTGACGTCGGCGACCTGCGGGCGGATCAGGCCGGCAAGGGCAGCGCTGATCAGCGCGCGCGTGTTCATCGTCGCGGTCGAACCGTCGAACAGGATCTCGACCTCCTTGATCGGGTCCTCGGTGACCTGGCCGACAAAGGCGCCGAGCACTTCGGCGAGCTTGACGAACGGTTTCAGCCGCGGCGCCTCTTCCGCCGTGATCGACGGCATGTTGATGGCGTTGGAGACCGCACCCTTGATCAGATAGTCCGACATCTGCTCGGCGACCTGCAGCGCAACATTCTCCTGCGCTTCCGCCGTCGAGGCGCCGAGATGCGGCGTCGCCACCACATTCTCCATGCCGAACAGCGCGTTTTGTTCCGCCGGCTCGACCTCGAACACGTCGACACCGGCGCCGGCCACCTTGCCGCTCTTCAGCGCCGCGACCAGATCGGCCTCGACGATCAGCCCGCCACGAGCGCAATTGATGATGCGCACACCGTTCTTCATCTTGGCGACCGCCGCCGCGTCGATGATGTTGCGCGTCTTGTCGGTCAGCGGCGTGTGCAGCGTGATGAAGTCGGCGCGGGCGAACAACTCGTCCAGCTCGACCTTGTCGACGCCGAGCTCCTCGGCGCGCTTGTCGGACAGGAACGGGTCGAAGGCGATGACATGCATCTTCAAGCCGACGCCGCGCGTCGCCACGATCGAGCCGATGTTGCCGCAGCCGATCACGCCGAGCGTCTTGCCGGTGATCTCGATGCCCATGAAGCGGTTCTTTTCCCACTTGCCGGCATGGGTCGACGCGTTGGCTTCGGGGATCTGGCGGGCGAGCGCGAAGATCATCGCAACCGCGTGTTCGGCGGTTGTGATCGAATTGCCGAAGGGTGTGTTCATCACGATGATGCCCTTGCGGCTTGCCGCCGGGATATCGACATTGTCGACGCCGATGCCGGCGCGGCCGACGACCTTGAGCTTGGTGGCGGCGTTGATCAGCTTCTCGGTGACCTTGGTCGCCGAGCGGATGGCCAGCCCGTCATACTGGTCGATCACTTCGAGCAGCTTGTCCTTGTCCTTGCCGAGATCGGGCAGGTAGTCGACCTCTATGCCGCGATCCTTGAAGATCTGCACGGCGGTGGTGGAGAGTTTATCCGAAACGAGAACGCGGGGCGCCATGGCGGCCTCCTTGAAAATGGGATTGATCCGGGAAATGGGCGGCCCGCGGGCCGCCGCCGAAAATCTCAGGCCGCCGCTTTCAGCGACGCCTTCTGCGCGGCGAAGGCCCAGTCGAGCCAGGGCAGCAGCGCTTCGAGATCGGACGTCTCGACCGTCGCGCCGCACCAGATGCGCAGGCCGGGGGGCGCGTCGCGATAGGAGCCGATGTCGTAAGCGACACCTTCCTTGTCGAGCGCGGAGACGATGCCCTTGGCGAAGGCCGCCTGGCCCTCGCCGTCGAGCGCGGCCACATCGGGATCGGTAAAGGACAGGCAGACGGACGTGTTCGACCGCGTCCCCGGCTGGACGGCGAGATGGCCGAGCCACGACGACTTGTCGACGAAGCGGTCGAGCACGCCGGCATTGGCGTCCGCGCGGGCAATGAGAGCCTCGAGACCGCCGATCGACTTCGCCCAATGGAGCGCATCGAGATAATCCTCGACGCACAGCATCGACGGCGTGTTGATGGTCTCGCCCTTGAAGATACCCTCGATCAGCTTGCCGCCCGAGGTCAGCCGGAAGATTTTCGGCAGCGGCCATGCAGGCTTGTAGGTCTCCAGCCGCTCGACGGCGCGCGGGCTGAGGATCAGCATGCCGTGCGCGCCCTCGCCGCCCAGAACCTTCTGCCAGGAGAAGGTGACGACATCGAGCTTTTCGAAATCGAGCCTTTGCGCGAACGCCGCCGAAGTCGCGTCGCAGATGGTCAGGCCACCGCGCGCGGCCGGAATGAAATCGCCATTCGGCACCCGCACGCCCGAGGTGGTGCCGTTCCAAGTGAAGACCACGTCACGGTCGAAATCGATCTTGGCGAGGTCGGGCAGTTCGCCATAGCCGGCCTCGATCTTGCGGACATCGGCGAGCTTCAGCTGCTTGACGACGTCCGTCACCCAGCCGGAGCCGAAACTTTCCCAGGCGACCATGTCGACGCCGCGCTCGCCGAGCAGCGACCACAGCGCCATCTCGACGGCGCCGGTGTCCGACGCCGGCACGATGCCGATACGGTAGCCGGCCGGAACCTGGAGGATTTCGCGCGTCAGCTCGATCGCCTGTTCGAGCTTGGTCTTGCCGATCTTGGCGCGGTGGGAACGGCCGAGCGCAGCACTTTCGAGCGCCTCGACCGACCAGCCGGGGCGTTTTGCACAGGGACCTGAGGAGAAATTGGGTTTTGCCGGACGGAGTCCGGGCTTGGTAAGCGTCGTCATCGTGGTCTATCCTTCCAGATAGTGGCCCCTCGTTGGGGAGGGGTGGCCCACGGACGGCGATATGCGTTCAGGCTTTCGGCGTCAAGAGCAAAGTTTTTGTCGCTGCCGGGATATATAGTCGTTTTCATGCACACGGCGGCGGCTTTGAAAAGAAATGGCGGACCCAGCGATCCGCCATCGAAGCTGCCTTGCTTTGCCATCGCTTACCAGAGGTCGTAGCGCAGTCCGACCTTGACCTGGTGATAGTCGATCCCCTTGTGGATTGAGGGGGTGCCGGTGCTGTCGATGGTCGCGAATTTCGCCGACGGCAGCGACACATATTGGTAGCCGAGGTCAATGGCGACGTTCTGGGTGACCTGATAGGCGAAACCGGCGCCCAGCATATAAGCCAGACTGAACTGCTTCTCGCTCGTGACGGTGCCGTTATAAACGCTTGAATTGTAGCAGGTGAAGCTCGTCGTCGTGGTGGAGCCGCCGCCAACGGTGCTCACCGTGTCGGGTTGGCAGTTCTTGGCGCCTTGAGCGAGCTTGTAGGTGCTGTACGCAACGCCGAGGCCACCGCCGAGATAGGGAGTGAAGCCGACGTAGGTTCCGAGATCGACATAGGCGCTGGCCATCACGTCATACGCCTTGTTGCGGGTATAGTCCGACCCGTCGCAGGCCCGGGTGCTCGGGCCGGTAACCTGGCTGATCACATTGCCCGATAGGTTATCGGTCACTGTCGTCGTCTGGTTGCCTGGACAGGTGGTGACAAACTGGTTGTCGAACTTGCTGGTCGGCAGCAGGCCCACATTCAGTTCGCCGCGCAGGTAATCGTTGAAATGGTAGCCCATGCCGACCGACCCGGACAGGGCGCTGATATCGGTGACGACACCGGACGGCGTCTGCGAGAAATCATAGGGCTTGTTGAACGCGTAGCCGACGTCGCCGCGCAAATACCAGCCCGACCCCACTTCGACCGGCTTGTAGTCCGGCGCCTGGTCCACATAGATCGGCGGATCGTAATCGGCCGCGAGGGCCGGCGTCAGCGGCAGAAGGATTGCGAAAAGCGCGGACGCGATACGCGAAATAAGTTTCATGGTCCCCGGCTCCTGAGATGGGCACGCCAGTCGCGAACGCGAGTGTGAGCGCCGTTTCAAGGAGCCATTGTTAACCATAGTGGTTAAGTGGCGGTTAAGGATAACACTCCGTTACCGAATTGATTTCGAACAGTATTTCTCACTCGTGCACAAATGAAAGCCGCCCGGCTGAATGCCGGGCGGCTGAGAGATTTCAGGAACCTGCAAAGCGATTACTTGGTGTAGATCGGTTCCGGTTCCGGCTGGTAGGCCACCGGTGCGGCGCAACCATTATTGCCGCCGAACTGGTAGCGCAGGCCGCCGCGCACTTCGTGGGTGTTGATGCCGCGATCGAAGCCCGGTCCGGAGCTGCTCGCATCCCATTCGAACATGCGGCCGCCCTGGATATGGGTGAAGCGATAACCCGCATCGAGGATCACCCTGTCGGTCAGGCAGTAGGAGGCGCCGGCCATCAAGGCATAGGCGAACCGCCAGTTGGACGAGCCGGGATTGTGCTCGGTGGTGTTCGGATCGTGGACCTCGTCCCATTTGACATGCGCGCCGCCGATACCGGCGCCGACATAAGGCGTGATGCCGTGCCAGGTACCGATGTCGACATAGGCGTTGGCGAGCAGCAGCAGGGCGCTCATCTTCGACACTTCGGTCGAGGTAGAGACGAGATCCGAGGTGCCGCCGTTGAAGCTCGACTTGAACCAGTAGTCGGCGGTCACGTCCGTGCGAAAGTAGTCGTTGATCTTGTAGCCGACGCCGCCGCCGAGCGAGAACCCGCCCTTGAGCTTGCCGAAATCGAAGCTTTTGCTGCCGGGTGTGACCGAGCAGTTACAAGGATCGACGGTGTAGGTCATGTAGTCGATGCCGCTTATCGTCGACTTGTGATAGTCGAGATCGCCGCGAATGTACCAGCCACCGACATCGATGGGCTGTTCGACGACCGGCGGCGGCGCTTCCTCGACCGGCTGCGGAAGATCGGCCGCGACGGCGTGGCCGGCCAGCCCCGCAAACAGCACGGCAAGCAATGCCATTCTTGCTCTATTGAACATGGTGTCACCCCTGAGAAGCCTCGGGACGACAGCGCCCGAAGATGATTACCTCGGGTTTGGATAATGAATCGCAAAGGTTAAAAGCCGTTTAACCGTACCGGTTAACCACGAATCTATACAATTTTAGCTAGAGGCCGCGTGTCGTCGGTGACCAACGCAGAAAGCCCTGCCGGAAGGCGGCTCGCATGCTGCAGATGGCGTGGTGTGCGGCGGTCAGGCCGCGCTGCGGGTTTCCTGGATGATGCCGACGATGTCGTTGACGACCGCCTCGACCAGTTGCGGATCGTCGCCTTCGGCCATGACACGGATGAGCGGCTCCGTGCCCGAGGGTCGGATGACGAGGCGGCCGGCCTTGCCAAGCCGGTTGCGCGCATCCTCGATCGCCGCCTTGACCGGCGCCTCCTCCAGCGGCTTGCCGCCGGAGATGCGGACATTCTTCAAAAGCTGCGGCACCGGCTCGAATTTCTTCGACAGTTCGCTGACCGGGCGGTTCTGCCGCTTGATGCAGGCCAGCACCTGCAGCGCCGACACCAGGCCATCGCCCGTGGTCGAGAAATCGGAGAGCACGATGTGGCCGGACTGCTCGCCGCCGACGTTCAAGCCATGAGCGCGCATATGTTCCACGACGTAGCGGTCGCCGACCTTGGTGCGATGCAGTTGCAGCTTCATGTCGCCGAGGAAGCGCTCGAGCCCGAGATTGGACATCACGGTCGAGACGACACCGCCGCCGGCCAGCCGTCCGCTCTGCTGCCAGGATTCCGCGATCAGCGCCATGATCTGGTCGCCATCGACAATGGTGCCGTTCTCGTCGACGATGACGACGCGGTCGGCGTCGCCGTCGAGCGCGATGCCGATATCGGCGCGCACCTCGTGCACCTTTTTCTGCAAGCCGGCCGGATGGGTCGAGCCGCATTCCTTGTTGATGTTGAAGCCGTTCGGCTCGACGTTGATGGCGATGACCTCGGCGCCCAGTTCCCACAGCGCTGCCGGCGCGACCTTGTAAGCGGCGCCGTTGGCGCAGTCGACGACGATGCGCAGCCCGGAAAGCGACATCGAGCGCGGCAGCGTGCGCTTGGCGAATTCGATGTAGCGGTCATGGACGCCGTCGACGCGCTTGGCGCGGCCGAGCCCATCGGAATCGGCAAGCGCCAGCTCGATATCCTTGTCGAGCATGCTTTCGATGCGCTCCTCGATCTCGTCGGAGAGCTTGTAGCCATCGGGGCCGAACAGCTTGATGCCGTTATCGTAGTAGGGATTGTGCGAGGCCGAGATCATCACGCCGATATCGGCGCGCAGCGAGCGCACCAGCATGGCCACGGCCGGTGTCGGAATCGGGCCGAGCAGGAACACGTCCATGCCGGCGGCGCACAGGCCCCCCACCATCGCGTTCTCGATCATATAGCCGGAAAGCCGCGTGTCCTTGCCGAGCACGACACGGTGGCGATGGTCGCCACGCTGGAAGGAAAGACCCGCGGCCATGCCGACGCGCATGGCGATTTCGGCCGTCATTGGAAACTTGTTGGCGCGTCCGCGAATGCCGTCCGTGCCGAAATACTGACCTGCCATACCTGCCACAGTCCCCGTCGGTTTTTCAGCCGCCCGTATTGCCACAATTGGGCCGCATCCGATCATCACATTTCGTGATTGTATATTACGATTCCTTAGAAAATCATTGTCGCGGGCGGTGCAAAATGAACCGACAGCCTACCACGACCTCACACTCTAGCGGCAATATACCAGCCAGGGCCAGCTTTTCGCCATGCGATCGCATGAGAAACCTTGGCGGCCTGGCGAAGGCCCGGCAGTTCGTCAGCTTATCGGGAAGCACACACTTTGTTACGGTGTCCGGAGCGGAAGCATCTGGCGCAACCGGACATTGAGCGCTATTGATTTCGCATAGGGACACCTATTCGGCGGCATACAGGGAGAAAACGCCATGCTTATTCATAGACTTGCAACTTTGACGGGTCTCGCCGTCGCAACCTTGTTCCTGGCGGCGCCGGCCAACGCGCTGACCATGGCCGAGTGCAGCACCAAGTATAACGCCGCCAAGGACGCCGGCACGCTCGCCGGGCAGACCTGGAACCAGTTCCGCAAGGCGCAGTGCGGCACCGACGCAGCCGCGGCGACCGCCACCAAGGCCACGGACACGAAGGCCGCAGCCACGACAGCCACCGACACCAAGCCCGCCAAGAAGACGAAGACGGCCGCCGCCGCTGACGACGCCGCCAAGGGCCTGAGCTCGAAGGAGTGCAGCGCCAAGTACCAGGCCGCGAAGTCCGCCGGCACGCTGAACGGCCAGAAGTGGAACGACTTCCGCAAGGCCGAATGCGGTCCGGGCGCCACCGCCGCAGCGGCTGCCACGCCGGCCGCCGCGACGACGACGACGACCAAGACCTCGACGGCGGCTGCCGCTGGCGGCAAAAGCCTGACCATGGCCGAATGCAGCACCAAGTACCAGGCTGCCAAGACGGCGAATACGCTGAAAGGCCAGAAGTGGAACGACTTCCGCAAGGCTGAGTGCGGCGCAAGCGCCGCCGACGACGACACCGTGCCTGCTCCGACGGAAGCCACCTATACCAGCGAGCCGGCGAAGCCTTCCGTCGCCGCGCCGAAGGGCGTGAGCTTCCCGAAGGCGATCTCGCCGAAGTTCGCGACCGAGACCCCGGCCAAGGGCCGCATGCATACCTGCCTCGAGCAGTATTATGCCAACAAGGACGCCAACACGCTGGGCGGCCTGAAGTGGATTCAGAAGGGCGGCGGCTTCTACAGCCTCTGCAACGCCAAGCTCAAGAGCTGATCGGCAGCAGCATTTGAAAACAAGGCCCGCGAGCCGCAAGGTTCGCGGGCTTTTTTGTTGGCGGCTTCGGAACTCTGCGCCCTGGAGAAGGGCGCAGTCGGCGACGCTGCGAATCTCCCCCTCGTGCGGGAGATGCCCGGCAAGGCGGAGGGGGGCGCGAAGGATCGCTACTTTGCGGTCGTCATTCCAGGGCGAAGCAAGGAGCGGAGCGACGCGCGCAGACGCTAGAACCATGCCGTGACGTTAAAGCTTTGCAGCGGTTAGAGAATCCTGCACCGTGGCGCCCTCCGGCAACAATCACTGCATGGATCCTCGGGTCAAGCCCGTCAAGCCCGAGGATGACGAAGAGAGGCTGGCGGGACAGCGTCCCTCTGCCCTGCCGGGGGAGATTGGCCGTCATGTCGGCTTTCGCCAAACGCCAACGTTGCAATCGCGATTCCTGACCGACTGGATAGTCCTCTGCGATCACCCAAACAAAAAAACGCCGCGGTTTGATCCGCGGCGTTTGTTGTAAGGTGTTCGCTCGTCCTTAGCTCGACGGCTGGGGCTCCATGCCGCCCTCGGGCTCGGAGCCCTTCTTGCGGCGGCCGCCGGTGCCGGCCTTCGGCACGGCCGAGCCGCGGCTGGGCGGAGTGTCGTCGCCAAGGTCGCGGGCAGGCTTGTTGCCGGCGATCAGCTGCTTGATTTCTTCGCCCGACAGCGTCTCGTATTCGAGCAGGCCTTCGGCGAGCGCGATCCATTCCTTCTTCTTCTTGGTCAGGATCGTCTTGGCCGTCGAGTAGGCCTCGTCGATCAGGCGGCGCACTTCGGCGTCGATGATCTGTGCCGTCTCTTCCGAGATGTTCTGCGTGCGCGCCACCGAATGGCCAAGGAAGACTTCTTCCTGGTTGTCGCCATAGGCGACATGGCCGAGCTTGTCGGAGAAGCCCCAGCGCGTCACCATGGCGCGCGCCAGCTTGGTCGCCTGCTCGATGTCGGAAGAGGCGCCGGACGTGATGTTCTCCTTGCCGAACTTGAACTCTTCGGCGACGCGGCCGCCCATCATGATCGCCAGCCGCGAGACCATGTATTTGTAGCTCATCGAATAGCGGTCGCCTTCCGGCAGCTGCATGACCATGCCGAGCGCGCGGCCGCGCGGGATGATCGTCGCCTTGTGCAGCGGATCGGCCGACGGCACGTTGAGCGCCAGGACGGCGTGGCCGGCCTCGTGGTAGGCGGTCAGCTCCTTCTCGGCCTGCGTCATCGCCGACGAGCGGCGCTCCGCGCCCATCATGATCTTGTCCTTGGCGTCCTCGAACTCGGCCATGGTGACCAGCCGCTTGTTGCGGCGCGCCGCCATCAGCGCGGATTCGTTGACCAGGTTCATCAGGTCGGCGCCGGAGAAGCCCGGCGTACCGCGCGCGATAACCTTGAGGTCGACATTGGGCGCCAGCGGCACGTTGCGCACGTGCACCTTGAGGATCTTCTCGCGGCCGACGATGTCCGGGTTCGGCACCACGACCTGGCGGTCGAAACGGCCAGGCCTGAGCAGCGCCGGGTCGAGCACGTCAGGCCGGTTGGTGGCGGCGATCAGGATGATCGACTCGTTGGATTCAAAACCGTCCATCTCGACCAGCAGCTGGTTCAGCGTCTGCTCGCGCTCGTCATTGCCGCCGCCGAGACCGGCGCCGCGATGGCGGCCGACGGCGTCGATTTCGTCGATGAAGATGATGCAGGGCGCGTTCTTCTTGGCCTGGTCGAACATGTCACGCACGCGGCTGGCGCCGACGCCGACGAACATCTCGACGAAGTCCGAACCGGAAATGGTGAAGAACGGCACATTGGCTTCGCCGGCAACCGAGCGGGCGAGCAGCGTCTTGCCGGTTCCCGGAGGGCCGACCAACAGCACGCCGCGCGGGATCTTGCCGCCGAGGCGCTGGAACTTCTGCGGGTCGCGCAGGAACTCCACGATCTCTTCCAAATCTTCCTTGGCCTCGTCGACACCGGCGACGTCCTGGAAGGTGACGCGGCCATGCGCCTCGGTCAGAAGCTTGGCCTTCGACTTGCCGAAGCCCATGGCGCGGCCGGAACCTGACTGCATCTGGCGCATGAAGAATATCCACACGCCGAGGATCAGGATCATCGGCAGCCAGGAGATCAGATAGCCGAACAACGAGTTGGAGCCGTCGGTCTCAGGCTTGGCGGTGATGGTGACGTTCTTGTCCTGCAGCCTCGAAACCAGCGACGGATCGCCGGGCGAATAGGTCTGGAAGCCGTTGGCGTTGTCGGAATAGGTGCCGAAGATACGGGCGCCGGCGATGGTCACCGTCTTGACGCGGCCGGAGCCGACATCCTGCAGGAACTGCGAATAGGCAATCTCGCTGGTGGCACCGCGCGTCTGCGGCGTCTGGAAAAGGTTGAACAGGGCGATGAGCAGGACCGCTATGATCGCCCAAAGCGCGAGGTTGCGATAATTCGGATTCATCTATTGTCCCGTTGGCGTCCGCATGCGGACACGCGATGATTGAGGAAGCTTGCGCCTAACATAGGGAGAGCGTCTCCCCTTGCCAAGCAGAACAGCACGTATGGGTTAAGCTTTAGCCCACCCTGCCTCGCCATCATGGCCACGAAATGGCGGCGGCGGCAGCGGTGGCGCGCCGATGAGGGCTGCCATGGCAACCGCGGGCCTGAGGTCGAAGGACGGCAGGAAGCGGGCGAAGGGGGCCACGGCCGGAGCGATCGAGACCGACTGCAAAGCAGTGTTTTCGCCGGCTACACCAAGGCATTCGCGGCCCGCCCAAAGCGCCGGTTCCACGGCAAGCGCCGCACGTAAGAGGCTTGGCGGAGCGAGCTCGTCCATAGGCGCCCGCTTGGCCGCTGCGGAGCCCAACGGCGCGATCACCAAGCCGTCCGCTTTGTTGCTCAAAGTGATCCGCCGCCGGCCGTCCCAAAGCCAGTTGTCAAGCGGCGGAGCGGTAGCCGGCAGGTTGCGGGCTTCGCGGCGCAGGAAAATGCCGGCGCGGCGGGCATCGATCACCGTCCGCGACAATGTGGCGCGAAGCGCTCCTGATCGCAGGCGGACAAGCAGCGCCCGGCAGCGCGCCTCATCGGCAAGGAAGGGGATGCCGCCGATCGTGGCAAGCAGAATGCGCAGCGCATAGATGGCCGCCTCGCTGTCCGCGCAGCCGGCGAAATCGCCGTCGAGACGGACAAGCCCGGGCGCCGGTGTCGAGGCGAGGCTATCGATCAACATGGCGGCGCGCCCGCCGATATCTTCGCGCCCGGCGGCCGCATCGCTGGCCGTTACGAGCGCTTCTTCGATGCGCCGTTCGCCTTCGTTGCCCGAAAGCGATGCCCGCATGCGCGGCCGCTCGAAACGCGCGTCCGTATTCGTCGGATCCTCGATCCAGTCGACGCCGCTTTGCCGCAAGGCCTCGCGCAGCGCGGCGCGCCGCATGCCGAGCAGCGGCCGCACGATCCATGTCCGCCAGTCATAGAGCGTGGCGGGCGCCATGCCGGCGAGGCCTCGGCCGCCGCCGCTGACGTCCTCCTCGCCTGCTTCACTGCCGCGCGCCTTGCGCATCAGCACTGTCTCGGCCTGGTCGTCGGCGGTGTGGCCGGTCACGATCAGGCCGAGGTCTTCGCTGCGGGCGATCTCGGCGAGCAGCCGGTAGCGCGCATCGCGCGCCGCGGCCGGCAAGCCGGCCACAGGTTTGCTGCCCGCCCAGACAAGCGTGCGATGCGCGATGCCGCGCTTGGCGCAGAGTGCGGCGACGGCTTGCGCCTCAGTGGCGGATCCGGCCCGCAAATCATGGTCGACCGTTACCGCGAGCAGCCTGGCTGCCGAGGTGTTGCGATCAAAATGTTGCTTGAGGAGGAGAAGAAGGGCGGTCGAGTCGCTGCCGCCGGACACGGCCACAATGGCGCCGCGGGAAAAATCGAAGGTCGTAAAAAGGCGGTCGGTAAGGTCTGGCTCGATCTCGAGCATCAATCCATGTCGCTTCAAAATTGCCCCGTTTCAGGGACAACGACATGCAACGGAAAAACTAGCAAGACGCCAGCGCCTTTTCCTGCTTGATCCGTTCCTTGAGCGCGCCGGAAACGTCGGGATAGCGCTTGCCGATTTCGCTGAAGGTGGCGCACGCCACGTCGTTCTGCTTCAGGCCGACCAGCGACACGCCGAGTTTGAGCAGCATGTCGGGCGCCTTCTTGGCCTTGGGATAGTCCTTGCTAGCAGCCAGGAAGATCTCCGCCGCGTCGCGGTACTTCTGCTGACCAAGCAGCGACTCGCCAAGCCAGTAATGCGCGTCCGCCGCCTTGGCGTCCTTGGGGAAGCGGGAGATGTGGTCGCGGAACCCCTGCTCGGCGGTGGGATAATCGCCAGACAGGATGAACTGATAGGAGTTGCGGTAGAGCTCGTCTGGATCGTTGGTCGAGGGCAGCGCCGCGACCTGGGTGTCGCCACCCTTGTTCTTCTTCGCCGGGGTTTCCGCTGAAGGAGCCCTGGCGGTGGCCGCTGGCAACTGGGCCGGCGCGCTCGCCTGCGGATCGGTCTCGGCATTGACGACGTTGCCGTTCTTGTCGACCGTGATAGTGCCGAAATTCTTGGGCGGCGTGCCCGGGATGAGCTTGCCCGGATCGCCTGTCTGCGATTCCACGATGACGTCGCCGACGGTCTTGCCGTCGCCGGTCTGCGTGCCGCCATCGGCCGGGGCCGGCGCCGCCGGAGCCCGGGCGACGCTGGAGTCGGTGCCCGTGTCGCCAGCACCGGTATCGCCGGTGCCGGCATCGCCGAGCGTGGTGTTGCCGTTCTGAGGGGTGGCGTCGGATTTCTTCTGCCCGGCAGGCTTGGCGCCCTGCGTGCCGCCCTCAAGCTGCTGGAAGCGGAACTCGTTGTCTTCCTGCTGCTTGCGTATCTGTTCCTGCATCTGCAGGATCTGGAAGTTGAGCTCCTCGACCTTGCCGTTCAACTGCCGGAGCTGGTCCTCCAGGCCGGTCATGCCGGCGCCGTCCTGCTGCGCGATCTGCGCGGCTTCCGGCTTCTTCTTGTCGCCGAAAATGCCAAGCGTCGGCAGATGGAAGCTGAATCCGCTGTCGGAGCCCTGCGCGGCGCTGTCGGCCGAAGCGGCGAGGCTCGGGAGGCTGGATAGGATGAGCAGCGCAAGCGTGCCGCTCAGGACCGTTCTGAAATGCATTCTATCTCTCGCGGAATGGGTTGGCCTGATGCGCCTTTCCAAATCAAACAGTGGGAGCAAGCGCCCTCGCGCTCATAGCAGGACGCGAGACTTCGGCCAAATTTTGTTTCGGCCTGTCGCAAATGAAAAAGGCGGCCCTGCGGCCGCCTTTCATTTTCAACTGTTGTATTTTTGTCGCCCTGCGGCGCCGCGCTGAAGCGGCCGCTGCAGGTCCCGATCTTAGGAGCCGGCGCCCGACAGCGTGGTGACGGCACGACGATTCTGCGACCAGCAGGAGATGTCGTCGCAAACCGCCACCGGACGCTCCTTGCCGTAGGAGATCGTCTTCAGGCGGCTGCCGGAAACGCCCTTCGACACCAGGAAGTCGCGCGTGGCGGCGGCGCGGCGGGCGCCGAGCGCCAGATTGTACTCACGCGTGCCGCGCTCGTCGGCATGGCCTTCGATGACGATGGCATACTGCTTGTACTGGTTCAGCCACTGCGCCTGGCGGGCGAGCGTCGTCTGCGCGTCAGCGCGGATCGAGGCGGAATCGGTGTCGAAGAAGATGCGGTCGCCGATGTTGACGGTAAAGTCCTGCGCCGAACCGGGCGTCGCGGCACCCGCGCCATTGAGGCCGAGGTCATTGGGGTTGTTCAGGTTCTTCTTCGAAGCGCAACCGGTGATGGCGAGCAACGCGATCAGAGCGATCATCGCCGGGTTGCGGGTAAGTGCTGCGATACGGCCCATGCCGCCTCTCCTTCGCATTTCGAGTGATTTCGTTGATCACCCAGTAACCACGTTTGGGTTAACCGGCATTCAAGAAACACGGTTAATTTTTGGTTGCGAGCCGCCGTCCTCGGCTGTTTTTTCCACGCTCACATTGGGCGCGGACCGTAGGCGGAAATGCGGCTAAAACGCGACCGGCTTGTGAAAAAGGGGCCCGAAAGGCCCCTATTCCGATGGGTTTTGGACAAGTGCGACACTATTCCAACAGCGGCGACCAGGCCGGGTCCGAAGCGTAGTTCGCCGTCGGGATCTGCTGCTCGTTGCGGCCGGTGAGATCGACCGAGACCAGCTTCGGCCCACCGGCGGAGTCGCGGAAGAACATCAGCACGCGGCCGTTCGGCGCCCAGGTCGGACCTTCCTGCTGGAAACCGGCGGACAGGATGCGCTCGCCCGAACCGTCGGTCTTCATGACGCCGATCTGGAACTGGCCGCCGCTCTGCTTGGTGAAGGCGATGAGATCGCCGCGCGGCGACCAGACCGGCGTCGAATAGACACCGTCGCCGAAGGAGATGCGGTGCGGGTTGGAGCCATCGGCCCCCATGACGTAGATCTGGGAACGGCCGCTGCCACCGCCACGGTCGGAGGTGAAGACGACCTGCGAGCCATCCGGCGAATAGGATGGCGAGGTGTCGATCGCGGTCGAGTCAGTGAGCCGCGTCGTCGATCGGCTTCTCAGATCCATGGCGAAGATGTTGGAGTTGCCGTCGTCGCGCAGCAAGCTCATGATCACCTTCTGGCCATCGGGCGAGAAGCGCGGCGCAAACGTCATGCCCGGGAAATTGCCCACCAGCTCGCGCTGGCCGGTCTCGATCTGCAGCAGGTACACCTTCGGCTGCCCGCTCTCATAGGACATATAGGTGATTTCCTGCCGGTTCGGCGAAAAGCGCGGCGTCAGAACGATGGCGCGGCCGTCGGACAGGTAGCGTACATTGGCGCCGTCCTGGTCCATGATGGCCAGGCGCTTCTTGCGCGCATTCTTGGCGCCGGATTCGTCGACGAAGACGACGCGCGTATCGAAATACCCCTTCTCGCCGGTGATCTTCTCATAGATCGCATCCGCGATGATGTGGGCGACACGGCGTTGATTGGCGTCGTTGGCAAAAAACTGCTCACCAGCCAGCTGCTGGTTGCCAAAAACATCCCACAGCCGGTACTGGGCGCGGATGCGGCCGTCCGCCTCCTTGTTCACGCTGCCGGTCACCAGCGCCTGCGCATTGATGACCTTCCAGTCTTCAAAGCGCGGCGTGGCATCCGGATTCGTGATCTTTTCGACAAAGGCGGCCTTGTCGATCGGCGCGAACAGGCCTGACCGTTTCAGATCGGCGGTGACGATTTCCGATATCTGTGGCCCAAGCCCGCCCTGAAAGTCAGGGATGGCGATCGGCATCGGCTCGACATTGCCTTTGTTGACGTTGAGCTCGAGCGTTGCCCGAGCAGGCAAGGTGGCGACAGAAATTATGCCCATCGCCATCGCGGCGACCATCAGGAGCGGCTTGAGGATGGATTTCATGTCTTCTCGCTTCTCTTGCTGATTTCTTGGGTGCTCAGGCTACAGGCCAAGCATCGCTCTCGGATCGAAGTTGACGCGAACGTCAGACCAGATGTCTTGCTTTCCGGCGGGAACCTGCAGCCCCGCTACGTCGCATTTCTGCACGGCGCGAACCGCGCTGGCGTCGAATTGGGGGTTGCCGCTGGACTTCTCGACGGTCGGGCGGCCTTCCAGCTTGCCGGAAGCATTCAGGTTGAAACGGATGACCACGGTGAAATTCTCGGAACCTTCTAGGCCGACTGGAAGGGTCCAACAGCCGCCGAGCTGATCTTCCAGCGCCCCTTGTTCCGACTTCGACAGCTTCTGACCCTGGTCCTTTGTGCCGCCGAGCGACGCCTGCTGGGTCGAACGCTTGGCTCCGCCACCGGACGGCTTCTGCTTGTCGAGCAGGGCCGTTATTTCGTCGGCGTTGAACTGCTTTTCATCCGACTTCCGCTTCGATGAAGCCTCTTTCACCGGCTTGTCGGCGTCCTTGCGATCCGGCGCCTTGGCGCTCTCGGCCTGGGTCGGCTGCGGCTTGGGCCGCGCTTCCGGCGCCGGTGCCGAGTCCGGCAGCTTGGCTTCCTCGGTCGGCTGCTGCTGATCGATCGCCTCGGCGACTGCGTCCGGCTTCACCTCTTCCTTCGGGATAGCGGCCGTCGTGTCCTTCGGCGGTGTTGGCGTCGCCTCCTTGGCCGGCGTCGGCTTGGGATCGGTCTGCTTCACCGGCTCGGGCTTGACCTCTTCCTTCGGCGTCGGTGTCGGCGCGACCTCCGTCGCCGGAACCGGCTTCGGCTTTTCCTGGGGCTTCGGCACGTCCTCGACCGCCGGCTTCTCCGTCGGTGTCGGCGCGGGTGGCGGCGCCGCCGTCTTGTCGACCGGCTTCGGCTTGGTCTCGTCGGTCACCGGCTTGTCGGTGTCGACGGTGTTTTCACCGACTTTCTGGGCATTCGGCACGACATCCGGACGCTTGGTCGGGAGCGGCGCCGGCTTCTCATGCATCACCGACTTCTTGTCGCCTTGCAGCGTCTGCGCGACCGCCTCCAAGGGCACGATATCGACCGCCACCGATTCCGTATCGGCGGCCGGCATGGCCGGCGGCGACGACAGCGTGAACAGCCCGAAGGCCAAGGCCACCGTATGCAAGATCACCGATGAGGTAAGACCGGTGCGCATCTTCCCGCCTACTGATCCTGTTCTTGCAGCGAAACCAAGCCGATATTCTTGTAACCGGCCGCCGATATGCGGGCCATCACCTTCATCGCGGTGCCGTAGTCGGTCGACTTGTCGCCGCGAATGAAGATGCGCTCGTCATAGCCGGTCTTCGAGATCGCCTGCAGCTTGGCCACCAGCTCGTCGATCGGGATTTCGGTTTCCTGCAGGAAGATCTTGCCGGCCGCGTCGATCGAAACGGTGATCGGCTGAGTGTCGACATTCATCGCCTTGGCTTTCGTGTCCGGCAGGTCGATCGGCACGCCGACGGTCAGCAGCGGCGCCGCGACCATGAAGATGATCAACAGAACCAGCATCACGTCGACCATCGGGGTGACGTTGATTTCGGACATCAGCGCATGGTGGCGGCCACGCCGCCTGTGGCCGCGCCCGCCTCGCCCCGTGCCGCCTCCGCTTACTGACATCCCCATGATCGTTCCTCAGGCCTTCTGCGCGACTTTTTCATCGATTTGGCGCGAGAGTATGGCGGAGAACTCATCCGCGAACCCTTCCATGCGCATGCCGATCTTGTTCGCGTCCGATGACAGCTTGTTGTAGGCGATGACCGCGGGGATGGCGGCGAGCAGGCCGATCGCGGTCGCCAGCAGCGCCTCGGCGATACCGGGCGCGACCACCGACAGGCTGGTGTTCTTCGAGGCGGCGATGGCCTGGAACGAGGTCATGATGCCGATGACGGTGCCGAACAGGCCGATAAAGGGGGCGGCCGAACCGGTGGTGGCCAGAAAGCCGAGACGGCCCTCTAGCCTTTCCATCTCGCGCGTCAGCGCCAGATCCATCGCCTTGTCGATGCGGGTCTGCAGCGCCAGCGGCGATTTCGCACCCTTTTCAAAGCTTTTCTTCCACTCGCGCATGGCGGCGACGAAGATGGCGCCCATGCCGGTGGTCTTGCGGTCGGCGAGCGTGCGGTAAAGGTCTTCCAGCGACTGCCCCGACCAGAACACCTGTTCGAAGCGGTTGAGCGCCAACCGCATGCGGCCATAGCCGACCAGCTTGTCGATGATGATCGCCCAGGTCCAGATCGAGGCGCCAAGCAAGCCGATCATAACCAGCTTGACCACCCAGCCAGCCTGCATGAACAATGCCCAGATCGACAAATGCGCTGCCGGATCGGCAAGTGCGATATTTTCCATCACTTAAGTCCTTAAGATTTTCCGGGCGTCGCTGGCGGCTGGCCCATGGGCATCCCTTTGGTCCGATCACGCGAAGCTTGAAGCTTGCGGGACAACCCCGAATGCACCGTTCTGCGGCCTTTTCGGGGCAAATGTTGGTGAAAGGAAGGCGCACGAATTGCGCCAATCTTCGCCAATTCCTTCATGAACCGTTATGGTTAAGGATGGGTTAGGATGTAAGGCGCGGCGCATTGCCGCGCTTAGACGGGCGGTAAGGCGCGCGGCACCGTCTGGTTAATGCGCCGGAGATAGAGGCTGCGGGCGCTAGATCAGTCCTTTGCCTTGGGCATGAAAGCTGCAATCCATTCCTTCGGGAAGCGCTTTGGACGCCCGTTCTCGCCGATGATCGCCGCTTCGACCTTCGCCTCGACCAGCACGTCTTGCCCGCGCTTTAATTGCTGCGCCATGAAGATGCGCGCGCCGGAAATGTCGTCGGTGCGCGTGTCGATGGTCAGGATGTCGTCCATGCGCGCCGGCGCGCGGAAATCAATCTCCATGCGCCGCACCACCCAGACGATGCGCTCGCCATGCTTGCCCTCGGCCAGCTCGGTGTGATGGACGCCGGCGAGCCGCAAATAGTCGGAGCGGCCGCGTTCGAGGAATTCGAGGTAACGAGCATGGTAGACGACGCCGGAGAAATCGGTGTCGGCGTAATAGACACGCGCCATCAGGCGATGGCCGAACGCCGTCAGCGCCCCGGAGAGCCCGGCGCTGAGCGCCGCCGATTCACCATGATCGTCCATCGCACTTTCCTTTTCCCGGCCGAACAGGCACCTAACCCGTGGGCTTAGGTATTTCTGTGCGTGGCACCGTTGGGCGCGATGATCAAGACCTTGATGACGGCGTTGCTGGCGCTTGCCGCTCTTACGCATCGGGGCGGCGCGGCAACGTTCGCGATGAAGCGCGGCCTCAATCTCGACCAGTGGGTTACCTGGACAACCGAGGACAAATGGGGCGATCGCCAGGTGATCCTGCCCTATCCGGAGTGGCGCAAATTCCTCAAAGAGGGCGATCTCAAGGCGCTTAAGGATGCAGGCTTCGACTTTCTGCGCATGCCTGTCGACCCCTCGCCCTTTCTCTCCGACCAGACAACGGCCTTGCGCGACGACCTCTATGCCAGCGTGCTGGACTCGGCGCGCCTGATCAACCGCACGGGCCTCAAGGTGATCGTCGACCTGCATCTGATCCCGGCCGGCGGCAACCGCAAGATCGGCATGGGGCAAGTGATGGACGACCCTGCGATCTTCGCGGCGTATGTCGAGATGGCGCGCAAGATGGCGCGGACGCTGGCCAGGGAAGATCCAGGCCAAGTCGCGCTCGAATTGATGAACGAGCCGATCGTCGATTGTGACGACAAGGGCACCAGCCTTTGGCCCGAGCGCCAGAAGCAGCTCTTCGCAGCCGCGCGCGCATCGGCCACCAGGCTGACGCTGATCCTCACCGGCGGCTGTTACTCGAACGCGCAATCGCTGGCGAAGATCGACCCGAAGACGATCCCCGACGACAACATCATCTGGGCCTTCCACTCCTATGATCCGTTTCTTTTGACGCATCAGGGCGCGAGCTGGGCCGGCGATTTCATCCAATATGTCACAGGACTGCCCTACCCGCTGACCGCCGTGCCGCCTGATCAACTTAGCGTGACGCTTAATACGATCCGCGACAGGATCAGGGCCGAGGCGCCGTGGGCCAGGCAAAATGGCCTGCTCGCCTATCTCGACGAGCAGGTGGCGTCGATGGACAGTCCGCAAAAGCTGCTCGGCGAGATGGATGAACCGTTCAAGACGGTCGAAGCCTGGGCCAAGGCCAACGGCGTCAAGCCCGAAGACATCACGCTCGGCGAGTTCGGCATGATCCGCAGGGAATATGGCAACGGCTTTGTCATGCCGGCCGCGTATCGCGCGGCCTATGTGCGCGACATGATCGGCCGCGCCGAGGCACACGGCTTTTCCTGGTCGGTGTGGAGCTATGGCGGCGCCTTCGGCATTGTCGACGCTTTCGACGGCGAGAAAGCCGAACCCGACGTGATGGATGTGATCAGGGCGCTCCGCTAGCCTGCCAAAGGCATGTTGCTAGTCAGGTCAGCCGGCCTCACCTCCATACCGACATGCCCTAGCCGAGGTCGATCTGCAAGATCTCCGGCCGCATGCCGAAGCGAACCGGCACGATGCTGAAGCCGAGCCCGCCCGACACGATCAGATTGCGGTCGTTCTCCACGACATGGCCATAGGCGTAGCGATTGCCATAGGCAGACGGCACGACCGGCGAATAACCGAACAGCCGCACCTGCCCACCATGTGTGTGGCCCGATAGCGTCAGCGAAACCCGCCGGGGCACTTTCGGAAAGATATCCGGCTCATGGGCGAGCAGGATAACGGGCGCATTGTCGCTGACCTTGGAAAGCGTGCCGTCGAGGTCGTCGAGACCGGTCATCCCGTAGCGGCCTTTAGCGTGGTCCGGCAGCAGCGCAAGCTGATCGGCCAGCCCGGCTATCCAGACGCCTTGCCCATCCTTCTCCAGGAGCAAGGCATCGTTCTCGAGCACAGCGATGCCCACGGCTTCGAGCGCCTTGCGCGCCACGGTCGGTCCGGCCCCGGCTTCTTGCGCGAAGATATCATGCCACCAGTCATGATTGCCGAGGATTGCCTTGACGCCGAGCGGCGCTTTCAGGGCGGACAGCGCCGAGGCCCAATCTTGCGGCGCCACATGGCCCGTTACCAGACGCATGCCGGCAATGTAGTCGCCCAGAAGCACGATCAGATCCGGCTGCAGCGCATTGGCATCCTCGACCAGCGAGGCGATGTGCTCAGGCGTCATCCAGGGCCGGCAAGCGTGGATATCGGCCAATGCCACGACACGCAGCTTGAGGCCCGCCGGCCAGTGCGGCGGCGTCAGCGCGTAGCGTTTCACATGGCTGAGCAGCATCGGCTCGATGCCGACGGCATAAGCGCCAAGCGCCGCCATCGACAGGAACGAGCCGCCCATGAGGCGCAGGAAGCCACGTCTGGTGATCATCGTTCGGCCCAAGCCCCTTGGGATCGTGTCGAGCAATTCCAGGGAAAAGTGTGTAGCGGCTTTCCGTCCGGAATTGCGCATGAACAAATACGCCGGGCAGCTTTGCGTCTCCGGGAAACGCGGAGCTGCCCGAGCCTCGGCTTAGAGGCGGCAATTGTGCCCTCACCTAGGCCGGGCCAAGCAGATTCTGCGCAGACAAGGCCGCTTCCCGTGCAAGGCCGGACATATCTGCGTTACTCTTCCTGGAACAGACTGATCTGCTGCTGGGCGAGGTCCTTCGGCGCGTCGAGGCCGAGATGGCGCCAGGCATTGGCGGTCAGCACGCGACCGCGTGGTGTGCGCTGAATGAAGCCCTGCTGGATCAGATAGGGTTCGATGATGTCCTCGATCGCGTCGCGCGGCTCCGAAAGCCCGGCAGCGATGGTCTCGATGCCGACGGGGCCGCCGCCGAAATTGCGGGCAATCATCGACAGATAGCGGCGGTCGAGCGCGTCGAGCCCGAGCGCGTCCACTTCCAGCCTGGTCAGCGCCTCGTCGGCAATGCGTTTATCGACATGGCCGTCCCCGGCAACCGAGGCAAAATCACGCACGCGCCGCAGCAGGCGCCCGGCGATACGCGGCGTGCCGCGCGCCCGGCGCGCGATCTCCAGCGCGCCATCGTCGCCAAGCGGCATCTGCAGGATGCGGGCGCCGCGCCGCACGATCTGTTCCAGTTCCTCGACGGTGTAGAAATTGAGCCGCACCGGAATGCCGAACCGGTCGCGCAGTGGATTGGTCAACAGGCCGAGCCGCGTCGTTGCCGCCACCAGCGTGAAGCGGGCGAGGTCGATCTTGACCGAGCGCGCCGCCGGCCCCTCGCCGATGATCAGGTCGAGCTGGAAATCCTCCATGGCGGGATAGAGGATTTCCTCCACCGCCGGATTGAGCCGGTGGATCTCGTCGATGAACAGGACGTCACGCTCCTCCAGATTGGTAAGCAGCGCCGCGAGATCGCCGGCCTTGGCGATGACCGGCCCGGACGTCGAACGGAAATTGACGCCGAGCTCGCGCGCCATGATCTGCGCCAGCGTCGTCTTGCCCAGGCCGGGCGGGCCGACGAACAGCACATGGTCGAGCGCCTCGCCGCGTCCCTTGGCGGCATCGACGAAGACTTTGAGGTTGGCGCGCACCGCCGCCTGGCCGACGAACTCGTCGAGCGATTGCGGCCGCAAGGTCTGATCGGCATCCTCGCCGCGCTTGTCGGGAGCAATGAGGCGGTCGTTCACAAATTTATCCTCGTCCTCGCCCGGGGCACTACCAAACGCATCCGGTCAACCGGGCTCCACGGTCACAACCGGAGCCTTCCATGACATGCCATAGAGATCGCGGATGCTCTCGAGCCGCGACTCACTGAAGCTGGCCCACAGTAATTGTTTCCTGAGCACTTCGCTGCCGTCTTTTCCATCGAACATGGCAAATGCGGCGCCCTGGAGCCTCTTGTCGAGATTTGAGCCGACAGCGGCGGCGAATTCCTTTCGCCCGAGGCCTGAGTGCTCGGCAATGAAGGATCCGATGTCCCTAAGATGACCGTTGAGCCTGTTGACCACCACAAGCTGATAGGCTTTCAGGGACTCGGCAAGGTCAGCCGTCAGCAGGGGAACCACATCGTCTACCGCACCCTCTGCCACCCATGCGAGAATATTTTTCTCGAAGGCGAGACCGGACAACGCCTTATGCCGCAAAGCATAGAAGGCGGTCTTGAGCTTCAGTCTGTGGCCATTCTCGAAAACGATGACATAGCCCTCGATGCCTTCCTGGCTTCGCGCAAGCGTGACGAAGTCCTTGGTCGAACCCGCGTACTGAAGAGGCTGGATCAGCGGCACACCAAACTGGGCGGCCAGCGATTGAAGCTCCTGGTGCGACGAATAGCGTCCGGTTCGGTTATGGCGAGCCGCCAGAAGCGTCAGCGACGGCTGATCATAGGCGATGACGACCCTGTTTTCGGGCGATGTAAATTCGAAAAGCACCGTCATGCCTGCTTCGATAGCGGATTTCGAAAGCTCGCGAACGTTCTCTCCGGCGTGCGCCAAGGCGATGTTCGACTGCGTTGTAATGCCCATGCGCGTCATGAACACCAGCTCATCACGAACAATGCAGGGGTGAACCATCGAGCCATCGAGCTTTGACAGAACGATATGCGGAACTGTCCAGTCGATATCTTCCGGACGCTGTCTCTCGCCAAGGTTGAAGAACTTGTGAAACGGGCGCGCGATGAGCTTTCCGTCCTTGGCAAACTTCAAGCCACGGCATTCAAGCGTCATCGGGCTGCGGAACGTTTCGTCGCCCACAAATCCATAGTCGATGACGTCATAGTCATCGAAGCGGGTCAGAAAGAAACCGATGTTCCCCTGAATGTGCGGCAGAACATCGTCTACGGTCTCGATTACCGGGAACATTGCTCGCTCCAAATAAAAAGGCCGCTCCAAATGAAGCGGCCTGACGAAAGGATTGCTGTGTGAAGCTATCTTCGACAATGCCGCAGGCGCGCGCGACGTTTGGACTCGGCCACAACCGATCCTGAGTTCACATCTGTATTGGTCGCGAAAAGATGCATGCCGATTACTCATACAAAACGGCGCGCACTAAAAAACCAAACCACTCTGGAAGTCAATCCAGCCGTTGAGTTTCATGGGCTCACCGCGCCAGTTCCTTCAGCCCAAAGCGGATCAACTTCGAGGCGTCCGCGCCTTCGCCGGCCGTCTTCAGGGCCGCGGAAACCGCGTTGGCGGCGATGTCGCGCGAATAGCCGAGATTGACCAGCGCCGAAACGGCATCGGTGATGGGCGCCGGTGCGACGCCTTCGCCGAGCTCCTGCTTGAGGCCGATCGTGCCTGTGGCCGCACCCGCATAGGCGGGCGCCTTGGCCTTCAATTCGGTGACGATGCGCTCGGCCACCTTCTTGCCGACGCCTGGCGCCCTGGAGACCGTGGCTATGTCGCGCAGCGCGATCGCGTTGGCGAGGTCGGCCGGCGCCAGCGTCGACAGGATGGCCAGCGCCACCTTGGCGCCGACGCCCTGCACATTGCTCATCAAGAGGCGGAACCATTCGCGCTCCAGCGCCGACTGGAAGCCGTAGAGCCGGATCATGTCCTCGCGCACATAGGTCTCGATGAACAGCACCACCGCCTCGCCCGGCGATGGCAGCGCGGCCAGCGTGCGCGCCGAGCAATAGGCGACGTAGCCGACGCCATGCACGTCAACGACGCAGAAATCCTCGTCGATCTCGTCCAGCGTGCCCTTGAGCTTGCCGATCATGAGTGTCCCTTCACGCCAGCGCCGCCAGCCGGTAGGCGACGCTCTGCCGGTGATGCGCATGGCAGATGGCGATGGCCAATGCGTCGGCCGCGTCGTCGCCGCTGAAGACCGCCCTCGGCATCAGCACCTTGAGCATCATATGGATCTGCTTCTTTTCGCCATGACCGACGCCGATCACCGCCTTCTTGACGGCATTGGGGGCGTATTCGGCGACCACCAGGCCGGCGCGCGCCGGCACCAGCATGGCGATGCCGCGCGCCTGGCCGAGCTTCAGCGTCGCGGTCGCATCCTTGTTGACGAAAGTCTGCTCGACAGCCGCTTCATGCGGCATCTCCCGATGCAGCACTTCGGCCAGCCCGTCATGCAACTGGCAAAGCCTGGTCGCCAGCGACGCCTTGTCGTCGGACCGCACAGTGCCGGACGCGATGAAGCGCAACGAATTGCCGAGGCTGTCGATGATGCCCCAGCCGGTGCGCCTCAGGCCCGGATCGATACCGATGATGCGAATCGCTTCCCCCATGCGCCAAGTCTAACCTTGGCGCACAGCGATGCCAGCGAAATGTGAACAAACCAGAAACGAGAGCGCAGGGCTATCCCGGCTTTTGGATCAAGCTGCCTGTCAGCCGCGCGCGAAGGCGGTATTGAGCAGCGATATCTGATCGGAGACTGGATTGGCGCGGCGCACGGCCGCGTGCGTGTCGGGCATGGCGCTGCCATAGATCTCTTCGTCCATGCGGCGCACCAGCGACTGCAGGCGCAGCGAGCGTGTCACCAGATCGAGGAAATCCTTCGGCAATTCGTTCCAGCCGAGCGCCTCGTCGTGTGCCGACGCGGTGTCGAGGCGCACCTTGGATTTTTCCGACGCGACCTGGTCGCGGGTCATCTCGCCGGAATTGGCCGCGCGCTGCAGCAGCAGCCAGGAGGCGACCTGCATCAGGCGAGTGGTCAGCCGCATCGATTCAGCCGCGTAAAGCGTTGCCGCCGTGCGCGACAATTTCTTGGCCTCGAGCCTGCCTTTGCCGTCGAGATACTCGGCCGCCTGCTCGACCAGGCCCATGCCCTCCTGGTAGAGAGGCTTGAAGGATTGGGAGAAAACCCGGCGTTCCGCCAGTTTGATGGTTTTCGCGATGCCCTTCGAAGGCTCGTTCATCGATACGCCCCTGCACTGCCGCAAGCCGACTCGGCAATCTTTACCGATATGGCCCACACCCCTAAACGATTGAGGTTTGAAAATGCGCTTCCACACCCGTGAAGGCAAGCACATGTTTAACAGACGGTTAACGGCGATGCGCGTCCCCTGTCCCGCTTGGGGACAAAAAAAGAGCCGCGGATAAGGCGGCTCTCAGGAGTTTAACAGGGAGGCGTCAAACAAAGTGGCTCCAACCACTCGGTAAGAATCCAGCAAAACTGGATGCGTATAGTAAACACCTGTAAAGCTTAATGAACCCTTAACGCTGCGGATATTTCTTGATCTACAGCTGCCCTTCTGTGCCGCATCAGCACAACTGATCCCGCAGACCAGGTCGCCAGCCTGCTCAGGCCTTCTTCCACACCGCCGGCAAGGAAATGGCGGCGAACAGCAGCATTCCGGCGTAGAATCCCATTGAGGAAACGGCCAGGACCGGCTCGATCCCCGGATAGCCGGCAAGCTCGAGATAAAGCCCGATCATCAGCGCGATGCCGCTCACTGCCGTCAGCCAGAAATGCACGACGGCAATCGTTTTTTGCCTGACCGTGGGAAACAGGTGGTAGAAGAAGGCAAAGACAGCCGACATCAGCCAACCAGCCACCATCGTGTGCGCGTGCGTCGGCATCTGCCCGTGGTCGTGGGTGATCGCCATGTGCAGCCCAAGCGCCATGCCGCACAGCGAATAGATGACGGCCAGTGTGAAGAAATTTCTTGCTACGCCTTGCATGGGATACCCTCGCTGGTTGCCGCGGACCGATCGTGCGCGCGGCCAAATCTAACGTGAGCGGCTTAGCCCGGCAGGTTTCAGAATCACGCCGCGAAAATGATCAAATGCCAACACGACGTCTACCCGGCAAATGCCGGAGATTCTGCAATGCGCCCAGGGGCTTGCGCGGAAAGCCGGCGATCGCGCCGCCGTAACAAACCGATGCCGATGCGGCATACTTCCGATACATGTGCGGAGATAATCCACGCTCCTTCGGAAGCGGACGCACAAGCAACGTCACCCCGGCAACCACGCACAAGGAGCGGCAATGGACTGGTACTCGATCGTCAAATTCCTCCACATCGTCTCGGCCACCCTGTGGGTCGGCGGCGGGTTCGTCCTGTTCCTGCTCTGCGTGCTCGCCGAGCGCGCCGGCAACATCGAGGACAAGCTGCAGGCGATACGCGCCAGCGGCCAGCTCGGCGGCAGGTTCTTCGCGCCACTGTCCATGCTCACGCTGGTCTTCGGCCTGATCATGTGCGGCTTATGGATCGGCTTTTCCGAACTGTGGGTCGCCATCGGCCTCGTCGGCTATGCCACGACCTTCTCGATCGGCATGTTCATCTTCAAGCCGACCGGCGAGCGCATGGGCGCCATGATCGCCAAGGATGGCGTGACGCCGGCTGTTCTCGGCACGGGCCAGCGCATGATGAACTGGGCGCGCCTCGATTATGCGGTGATGCTGGCGATCATCGCCGACATGGTGCTGAAGCCGACCGTGCACGACATCGGCATTCTCGCCGGGATGGCGATGGTGATCGCGCTCGGCGCCGCGTTCGCCTTCGGCGGCAGCCGCCAGCTGATGACAAACGCTGCCTGACCGCAGACATGGGCGACCATGCGCCGCCCGCGCCAAGGCGTGTTGAGATTGAGGTTAGGCCGTGCCGAAAATGACGGGGTCCGAGAACCGGAGCGGAGCGTACTTAAGTACGTGAGCACCGGAAGCGCAGGAACCCGGTATTTGCAGGCCGGCATCACCTGAATATCGACACGCCTACATCAGGCCGGCAATGCCGTCCCATAGCAGCTTGATCGCGACCACGGCCACAGTCGCGTAGGTAAAGGGGTAAAAGATCTCCGGCCGCATGCGGCGCACGAGCCAGGCGCCGGCAATGGTGGAAAGCGGCGCCAGCGGCATCAGCACGGTGGAAGCGGTGAGATTTGCGGTGTCGAACTGACCGAGCGCGAAATAGGGGATGAGCTTCAGCGCATTGGTGGCGGCAAAGAAGATCGCCGCCGTCCCCGACAGCACTTTCGGGTCGAGCCGGATCGGCAATGCATAGACCTGGAAGGGCGGCCCGCCGACATGGGCGACGAAGCTGGTGAAGCCAGCGACAGTGCCCCAGACGGCGGCAGCTACGCGGTTCGGCGCCGCCGCATGGTCGGCGCCGTGGCGAAACTGCAGGTAGATCCAGCGTGCGACGAAGATCAGCGCCACCGCGCCGACGATCAGCCGCACCATTTCCTCGGTGACGAGCGCCGCCGTGAGCCAGCCGAGCCCGATGCCGATGACAGCGCCCGGCATCATGTCGACCAGCATCTTGCGGTCATAGACACCCCACCACGTCCACACCGAAACGATGTCCATCAGGCACAGGATCGGCAGCAGGATGGCGGCCGCCTGCACCGGTGGAATGGCCAGCGCCATTAGCGGCACGCCGACGAAGCCGACAGCGCCGCCGAAGCCGCCCTTCGACAGGCCAACGAGAATGACCGCCGGAATGGCGGCGGCGTAGAACCACGGATCGCTGAGCAGGCCGGACATTGGGAAAGGTTTGAAAACCTGACTAGGAAAGGGAGATCGAGGACGGCGGGGATCGACCAATAGCGCAGAATGCAACCGGCGGGATAGTCATGAATGCCGGCATCGGCTATTGCCGCCCCAGGTCAGCGGACCGGCCTCACCACGGGCGGAGGCCGGCAGGCCGGATCGCTATTGATGAGGTGTGAGAAATGAGCGTCATCAGCATTCGCCGTGCCCGCGAAGCCGATGTCGCGGCCATCGTCGCCATGCTGGCCGACGACGAGCTTGGCCGCGCCCGCGAGGACGCCAGCGTGCCACTGGCGCAGGCCTATCTAGACGCCTTCGCGCAGATCGACGCCGACCCGAACCAGCTGCTGGCCGTGATGACGGACGGTGACGATGTCATCGGCACCTTGCAGATCAGCTGTCTCACCGGACTGTCGCGGCGCGGCGCGCGGCGCGGACAGATCGAGGCCGTGCGCGTCGCCGCGCACCGGCGCGGCGAAGGGCTCGGGCAGCGCCTGTTCGAATGGGCGATCGAGACATGCCGCGAGCGCGGTTGCCGGGTCGCCCAATTGACGACCGACAAAAGCCGGCTCGACGCGCACCGCTTCTATGACCGCCTTGGTTTCAAGGCCAGCCACATCGGCTATAAGCTGGAGCTTTAGAGGCCGGTCCGGGCGGATCGGTGTTATCGCCGCGCATGTACAAGCAGGAACATAGGCCGCTCCAGCTCTTCCGCCAGTTCCGGCCTGGCGGCGATCTGCGCTTGGCTCGGGCAGAACTCCTCCACATGTCCGATGACGAACCCGGCCTTGATCAGAAGGTTCAATGTCGTTCCCATGGTGCGGTGATGCTTCACCACGCCCTTGGCGAACCAGTCGGTGGAGCGCGGCCCCTCGACGAGATATCGATCGACGGGCCAGGTCTTGCGGCCGGCGGCATCGATGGACCAACCTGGCTGGGTGGGGGCCATGTAGATCGGGTGTTCCGTCGAGAACACGAAGCTGCCGCCGGGAACCAGCGCCTGATGGACGGTGCGAAACAGCCGTGCGGCATCGCTGACATGCGGCATCGCTGACATAGTGCAAAGCGAGCGAACTGTAAGCGAGGTCGAAACGCGCCTTTGGCAGACTGAGTTCGTCGAGATCGGCGCGCTCATAGACGATGGCGGCGTCGGCGCCTTCAGCGCGGGCCCGCGCCAGCATCTTCTCAGACAGGTCGAGGCCGAGCAGGTCCCTGGCTCCCTGCGCTCGCGCCCAGCGGCAGAACCAGCCGAACCCGCAGCCAAGATCGACAACGCGCAAGCCATCGACATCCGGCAGCATCGCGCGCAGTGCCGGCCATTCCGGCGCGCCGTCCAGACCCTCGACCGAACGGCCGAGACGGCTATAGCCTTCAAAGAAATCGGCTTGGTCGTAGATGTTCTGTGCCATGGCTGCCCTGCCGTCACGCCTGCTGCATAGATTGGATGCAATGCACGCACGGCAACGGTGTGCCGAATATTTGTTTTGTCGTCAAAATAGCACTTATGCGATGAATGAGCCGGCGGAAGGTGGGGGGTGATAGCGGTGGAAAACGTCTCCTTTCAAGGTCGGCTGTTGCCGCATGAGCGCATTTTGTGGAGTGGCATGCCCACGCAGGGATTGCTTCTCTCAAGCCGCGACCTGTTCCTGATACCTTTCAGCCTGCTTTGGTGCGGCTTCGCGATTTTCTGGACTTACTCTGCAACAAGACAAGGAGCGCCACTGTTCTTTGATGCCTGGGGCGCGATGTTCGTCTGCGTCGGATTCTTCATGGTCTTCGGCAGGTTCATAGTCGATGCATGGCTGAGGCGGCGCATATATTATGCCGTCACGAATAAGCGCATCCTGATCATGCGCCAGGCTCCATCCGCCACTTTCACGTCGATCGACCTTGACCACATTCCCGATGTTCAATTGACAGGCGAAACAGCGACACGAGGCACGTTGCGCTTCGGAGCGGCCGCGTCGGGATATTCGTTCTCCGGATCGTCGAGGATGACCGGATGGTTTCCGGCTCTCGATCCGGTCCCGCAATTCATCGGCATCCAGGACCCGCGGCGCGTGTTTGACCTTGTCATGAAGACCAGACGCGACGACACGCGTTAAGAACGATCCACGCGCCGCGCGGCCCCGCCTGTTCAAGCGGACGCCTTTGCTCTATGCCGCAATGCAACCATCTTCGCCCGGCATAGGCGAAAACCGGGATCGAAGGCCAATGAACGAAGCAAATCCGCCCAACCGCTGCCGCATCGTGCTGATCGCACCTCCGCTTATGCCGGCGGAGCAGATCTGCGCCGCGTTCGAAGGCGGCGACGTTGCTTCGCTGATCCTTCCCGACAACGGCATGGACGATGCCTCTTTCCAGGCCTTTGCCGAAAGGATCGTGCCGATCGCGCAGGCCGCCGGCATCGCCGTCATCATCGCCGGCGACAGCCGCATTGCGGGCCGCGTCCATGCCGACGGCATCCATGTCGAGGCCCGCCGCAAGGAGCTTGCCGAGACGATCGAGCGCGTGGCCAGCAAGATGATGGTCGGCGTCGGCGGCGCCAAGACCCGCGACGAGGCGCTGGAGCTCGGCGAGGAGCGGCCGGACTACATGTTCTTCGGCCGCTTCGGTTACGACAACAAACCGGAGCCGCATCACCGCAACCTGGCGCTCGGGGAGTGGTGGGCCGAGATGATTGCTATTCCCTGCATCGTCATGGCCGGATCGGAGCTTGCCTCCGTGGCAACGGTCGCCTCGACCGGGGCCGAGTTCGTGGCGCTGTCGAGCGCCGTCTTTGCCGACGGTCGCGACCCACGCGCCGCGGTTGCGGCCGCCAACGCGCTGCTCGACGAAACCGCGCCGCGCTTCGAGGACTGACATGCGTTTGCGTGTCTCTTCCCTGGTTGCTTCGACAGGCCTGGCTGTTCTGATGGGCTTGTTCGCCCAAGCGGCGCTTGCGGCTGAGGCCGTCCCCGTGCCGCAGCCCCGGCCGGATGCAAACGCACCAGCCACGCCAGATGCAGCCTCTTCGAATGCGGCCTCTCCGAATGCGAGCTCGCCGGACATAAGCACGCCTGAGACGGGTGCACCGAACCCGAACAGGTTCGGCGCCGACATACACACCGACAAGCCGATCGAAAACACATTGCCGCAGCCGGCAACCATGACGCCGCCATCGGTCGACACCATCAATCCCGATCGCTTCGGCGCCAAGCAGCCGGACGCCGCTTATGGCGCGTTCCAGCGCGGTCTCTACAAGACCGCCTACAACCTTGCCATGCTGCGCGCCAAGAATGGCGATCCGGCGGCCCAGACACTGGTGGCCGAGATCCTGTCGCGCGGGCTTGGCGTGCCGCTCAACCCCGCCGAGGCCGCGAAATGGTATGGGCTCGCCGCCGAGCAGGGCGTGCCGGAGGCGCAGTTCCAATATGCGCTGACGCTGCTCGACGGCCGCTATGTGAAGAAGGACGAAAAGGGCGCCTTTGCGCTGATGCAGGCTGCCGCCGAAGCCGGCAACCGCCTGGCGCAGTTCAACTTCGCGCAATTGCTTGTCCAGCAGGATCCGGGCGATGCCGGCCTTGGCAAGGCCGCGGTCTATTACGAGCGCGCGGCCGCCACCGGCCTTGCCGATGCGCAATACGCCATGGCGCAGCTCTATGCCAATGGCGTCGGCGGCAAGCAGCGCGACGACGCCCAGGCGCGCATCCTTTTGGCGCAAGCCGCAAGGCAGAATTACGACACGGCCCAGATCGATCTCGCTGCCTGGATGATCGAGGGCCGTGGCGGGCCGCGCGACCTGAAGTCGGGTTTCGCCTGGATGAAGCGGGCGGCCGAGGGCGGCAACGTCGCCGCCCAGAACCGCCTCGCCAAGCTCTATATGGCTGGCATCGGCACCGACCCCGATCTGATCCTGGCCGGAGCCTGGTACATCATCGCCCGCCGCGCCGGCCTCGTCGACCCGCAGATGGACGACTTCCTGCAGGGCCTCGACGACGATCAGACCAAGCAGGCGCTGCAGAAGGCAAACCGGCTGCGCTAAGTTTCATTGCGTGTGGTCGAGCACCACCTTGCCGAAAAGCGACCCGTGTTCGAGGTAGCGAAGCGCTTCCGCCGCCGCCGTCCAGGGAAACACCCTGTCGATCACCGGCCTTATGTCGTTGACGGCGATCGCCCGGTTCATGGCCTCGAAACTTTCGCGTGAGCCGACCGGGATGCCGCGCGCCGTGACCTGACGGCGGAAGATGTCGAGCGGATTGATCGCCCCTTCGCTGCCGCCAAGATAGCCGATGACATTGATCTGCGCGCCGCGCGCCGCGGCCTTCAGCGACTGCGCGAAACTTTGTGGCCCGCCGACCTCGATGATGTGGTCGGCGCCGCGCCCGCCGGTCAGCGAGAGCACCGCCTGGCTCCACTCCGGATTGTCGCGATAGTTGACGCCGTCATGGGCGCCGAGCTCTTTGGCCCGCGCCAGTTTCTCGTCGCTGCTTGAGGTGACGATGACACGCGCGCCGCCGGCCCTTGCGAACTGCATGGCAAACAGGGAAACGCCTCCGGTGCCGAGGCTGAGCACCGTCTCGCCCGGCTTCAGCCGGCCTTCGGTGAACAACGCATGCCAGGCCGTAACGCCCGCGCAGGCCAGCGTCGCCGCTTCGATGTCGCTCAGATTATGAGGCGCAATGACCGCCGCCTGCTCATCGAGCAGCGCAAATTCGCTGAGCATGCCGTCGATCGGCCCGCCGCGCTGGTAGGCGGCCTCGGCCATGACGAAGCTGCCGCCTACCCAACGTTGCCAGAACGTGCCGCAGACACGGTCGCCTACCTTGAACCGGCTGACCTCGGCGCCGACGGCCACCACCTCGCCGACGCCATCGGAGAGCAGCACGAGGGGCAGGTCGAAGCTGGTGTGGTAACTGCCGCGAGCAATTTCGACGTCGCGATAGTTGAGCGCGCTTGCTTTCACCTTGATCAGAATTTCCTGACGGCCCGGCTCCGGCGTCGGTCGGTCGACCAGCTTGAGGTTCTCGATGCCGCCCGGGACCTGCAATTCGATCGCTTTCATGGGGATCTCCTTCGACATTCGGTGTCGTCGGAAGAAATCGCTTGCTTCGACCTTATTTTCAAATTCATAATATTTAGGATAATTATGTTCTAGAGGCATATGAATGCTCGAGGAATTGCGAACGCTCGTCCTCTTCGCCGAGGAAGGCTCTATCCAGAAAGTGGCGCAACGCCTGCCGCTGACGCAGCCGGCGGTGACGCGGCAGATGCAGCGACTGGAGGACATGCTTGGCACGACGCTGCTCGACCGCCGGCAGAAGCCTCCGCGCCTGACAGCGGCGGGATTGGACGTGCTTGCGCGCGCCAAAGACATATTGGCTTCGGTCGAAGCGCTGAAATCCTTCGCCACCGACGCCGAGCCGCAAGGCGTGCTGCGTGTCGGCCTGGTGCACGGCTTGTCCGATGCGGGCGTTGCCAGCGCCGTCGCCGGTGCGGCCGCATCATTTCCAAAGGTGGCGCTGCGCCTCAAGACCGGTTGGAGTGGGGAGCTCGTCGAGCAGTTCGACCGTGGCCAGCTCGACATGGCGATCATTCTAGTGGCAGCCGATCCCCGGGACCGGGACGACCTTGTCGGCACGGAACGCCTTGGCGTCGTGGCGCAGGCCGGCCGCTATGTCGGTAATGTCGCGAACACAGCTTTGGACGGCATGCCCTGGGTGCTCAGTCCCGAGCCTTGCGACGCGCGCCAGAGGCTGTCGTCCGTGCTCGGCGGCGCACGACGTCTCCTCGTGGCGGCGGAAATTCAGGATCCCGTAATGCAGATGGAATGGGTGCGCCGCGGCCATGGCCTTGGCCTGATACCGCTGCGGCTGGCGGCGCGAGGACTTCCTGAAAACGTGCAACTCGTCCCGATCGGGGGCCTGGACCTTTCCATGCAGGTCGTCGCCATGCGCTCACCGCATCTCAACCGGTTGTCCAAAGTCGCGACCGCCATTGCCGAGGCCGTCGGCCAAGCCATCGACACCGGGTCCTGACCGCGGTTCCCGATGGCGGGTGCCTGTCGGCACTCCCTGCCGCTCGCTCGCGGCCGTCCCTTGCCACTTAGGGCGATTTGTGGTCTTGGAGGCGCCAATGCGCGGCCTGCGCCAGAAAAATCTCATTCGGATCAGTTCAATATGGCCAAGATCAATGGCAACGAAATCCGTCCCGGCTATGTCATCGAGCATGATGGCGGGCTGTGGGTGGCGGTCAAGACCAACACCGTCAAGCCCGGCAAGGGCGGCGCCTACAACCAGGTCGAGCTGAAGAACCTGATCAACGGCACCAAGCTCAACGAACGCTTCCGCTCGGCCGAAACAGTCGAGCAGATAAGGCTCGACCTGAAGGATTTCTCCTTCCTCTACGAGCAGGACGACGCGCTGGTGTTCATGGACACCCAAAGCTACGAGCAGCTTGAACTGGCCAAGGACTTTGTCGGTGAGCGCTCCGCCTTCCTGCAGGATGGCATGATGGTGACGGTTCAGCTTTACGAGGAGCGCCCGATCGGCATTTCGCTGCCTGATTACGTGACGCTGACGATCACCGAAGCCGACCCGGTGGTGAAGGGCCAGACGGCGGCCTCGTCCTACAAGCCGGCGGTGCTGGAAAACGGTATCCGCGTCCTGGTTCCGCCCTTCATCGGCGCCGGCGAGCGCATTATCGTCGACACCAACGAAATCACCTACGTGCGCCGCGCGGACTGAGCGAAGGCTGACAGGAAGACAAAAATGGCGCGTTCCGCTCTCCTCAACGTCATGGTCCAGGCCGCGATGAAGGCCGGCCGCTCGCTGTCGCGCGACTTCGGCGAGGTGCAAAACCTGCAGGTCTCGATGAAGGGTCCGGGCGACTATGTCAGCCAGGCTGACCGCAAGGCGGAAGAAATCGTCTTCACCGAGCTTTCCAAGGCGCGGCCGGGCTACGCCTTCCTGATGGAAGAGCGCGGCGCCGTCGAAGGCGAGGACGCCCAGCACCGTTGGATCGTCGATCCGCTCGACGGCACCACCAATTTCCTGCACGGAATCCCGCTGTTCTCGGTCTCGATCGCGCTCGAGCGCCAGGGCCAGGTCGTCGCCGGCGTCATCTACAATCCGGCGATGGACGAGCTCTACACGGCCGAGCGCGGCGGCGGCGCCTTCATGAACGACCGCCGGTTGCGCGTCGCCGGCCGCGGCAAGCTGGTCGACACCGTGATCGGTTGCGGCATCCCGCATCTCGGCCGCGGCCAGCACGGTAATTTCCTGATCGAGCTGCGCAACGTCATGGCGGAAGTTTCGGGCGTGCGCCGCCTCGGCTCCGCCGCGCTCGACCTGGCCTATGTCGCGGCCGGCCGCATGGACGGCTTCTGGGAAACCGGGCTCTCGTCCTGGGACATCGCCGCCGGCGTCCTGCTGGTGCGCGAGGCAGGCGGCTTCGTTTCCGACATGGATGGCGGGCAAGACATGCTCGACAATGGCGAGGTCGTAGCCGGCAACGAAGTCATCCAGCGCGCCCTGCTCAAGACCATCAAGAAGCCGCTGCCGCCTCGCTGAGGCGCAAACCAAAGTGCTGCAGCGTCCTTTGCGCGTCGAAAGGACGCGCGTCGCGGCAGTCGCAAAACCGCAACGGAATCTTGAAATACTGACCTGCAAAGGCCCAGATTAGGGGCTATGCAGGGTTGTTCATGAATAGCGCGCGGCCAGAAACCCGGATCGAAATCCCGTTCGTGGGACGCTGGCACTATTCGCGCGCGGAGATGATCGCCGACGGCATCGTCCATGCTGTCGGCATCGTGCTGGCGATCGCAGCCGGCTCGGCCTTCCTGGCGTTGGCCGCCTTCCATGCCGGTCCAGGCGAATACATCGCCGCTATCTTTTACGTGGTTTCGCTGCTCACCGTGCTGTCGATATCGCTGACCTACAATCTGTGGCCGGTGTCGTGGCCGGCGAAATGGATTCTGCGCCGCTTCGACCATGCCGCGATCTATCTGTTGATCGCCGCCACCTACACGCCCTTCCTCGCTCAGCTCCAAAACTCAGCGCTGGCCGTGCCCATGATCGTCGTCGTGTGGACCGCGGCGGCAACGGGCATCGCCATCAAGATGTTCCTGCCCGGCCGTTACGACCGGCTGGCGATCGTCTTCTACCTCGCCATCGGCTGGAGCGGCGTCGTGCTCGCCGGACCGCTGGTCGAGACGCTGCCAACGACGTCTGTCGCCCTGCTCGCCGCCGGCGGCATCGTCTATTCCTGCGGCGTCATCTTCTTCGCCTGGAAAGGCCTTCGCTTCCACAACGCCGTTTGGCACGGGTTCGTCGTGACCGGCGCCGGCCTGCATCTGGCCGCCATGGTCGACTGTCTGGTCGTCAACCGGTTCTGAAGTCTCCGGCTATATTGCCAAGCGCCATTCATTTTGGTCACAATTCCGTTTAGAGTCGCGACAAATCGCGGCGGCGGCATCGGAAACGGGGCACGGATGGCTTTTCTCAGATCCTTCAGGCGGTCGGACGTCCTGGTTTACGATCCGCACAAGCTGTCGAGCCCGCAGGTCTTCCTGCTCACCATGGTGATCTTCCTGATCATCGTCGCTTTCATCGCCGCCATCCTCACCCGCCAGATCACCACCGCCTTCTCCAGCAATCCCGGCCTCAACGGCTTGATCGTCGGTGTGCTGGTGATCGGCATCCTGCTCGCCTTCGTTCAGGTCGGGCGGCTGTTTCGCGAGGTTCGCTGGGTCAATTCCTTCCGCGCCGGTTCGGAAACCACCGAGCCGGTGCTACTGGCGCCGATGAAGGCGATGATCGGCCGCTCGTCATCGGTGGCGTTCTCGACCTCTTCGATGCGCACGATGCTCGATTCCATCGCCACCCGCCTCGATGAAAGCCGCGACACCTCGCGCTATCTCGTCGGCCTGCTGGTGTTCCTCGGCCTGCTCGGCACCTTCTGGGGCCTCTTGAACACCATTGCCTCGATCCGCGAGACGATCGAGGCGCTCGACCCCGGCACGGGCGATGCCGCCGCCGTGCTCGACGCGCTGAAGCAAGGCCTGTCGGCGCCGCTCGCCGGCATGGGCACCGCTTTTTCGTCCTCGCTGTTCGGCCTTTCCGGCTCGCTGGTGCTGGGCTTCCTCGACCTGCAGGCCGGCCGCGCCCAGACCCGCTTCTACACCGAGCTTGAGAACTGGCTGTCCTCGGTCACCGATCTTTCGTCCGACATCGTCGTGGCCTCCGACACCTCCAAGGCGGAATCGTCCGAGGACATCCGCCTGCTCTCGGAGCGGCTGCGCAGCCTGCAGGAGAATGGCGGCGGCTCCAATCCCCGCGTCGCCACCGCCATGGCCAATCTTGCCGACGGCATATCGGGACTGGTCAAGAACATGCGCTCCGAGCAGCAGATCATGCGCGACTGGGTCGAAGCGCAGTCGGACGAGCAGAAGGCCATGCGCAACACGCTGGAAAAGATCGCCGACGCCTTGAAGAAACAGCAAGGGGTCCACTGACGTGGCGCTGGCGCGTGGGCGGCGCACCGACCGCCGCATCGACTATTGGCCGGGCTTCGTCGACGCGCTGTCGACGCTGCTTCTGGCGATCATGTTCCTGCTCACTGTCTTCGTCCTGGCGCAGTTCCTGCTCGGCCGTGAGTTGTCCGGCAAGGACACTGTGCTTAACCGCCTGAACTCGCAGATCAACGAGTTGACCCAGCTGCTGGCGCTCGAACGCTCGAACAGCCAGGACAAGGAGGATTCGCTCGCCAATCTGCAGGCCTCGCTGTCGGCGGCGGAAGCCGAAAAAAGCCGCCTCGAACAATTGCTGGCCCAGGGCGCCGGCGCCGGCGACGCCGCCAACAAGCGCGCCGAAGAGCTTTCCGGCGAACTCGGCAACCAGCGCCAGATCAGCCAGCAGGCACTGAGCCAGGTCGAGATCCTCAACCAGCAGATCGCGGCTTTGCGCAAGCAGATCGGCGCGCTCGAGGACGCGCTCAATGTCTCAGAGGCGCGCGACCGCGATTCCAACACCAAGATCGCCGACCTCGGCCGCCGCCTGAACGTCGCGCTGGCGCAGCGCGTGCAGGAGCTCAACCGCTACCGCTCCGACTTCTTCGGCCGGCTGCGCGAGATCCTCGCCGACCGCGAGAACATCCGTATCGTCGGCGACCGCTTCGTCTTCCAGTCGGAAGTGCTGTTTCCGACCGGCTCCGAAGTGATCAACGATGCCGGCAAGGTCGAGATGAAGAAGCTCGCCGACGCCATCATCGAATTGCAGAAGGAGATCCCGCCGGAGATCAACTGGGTGCTGCGCGTCGACGGCCACACCGACAACAAGCCGCTGTCTGGCACCGGCCGCTACCGCGACAATTGGGAATTGTCGACCGCGCGCTCGACGTCCGTGGTGAAGTTCCTGATCGAGAACGGCGTGCCGGCGAACCGTCTTGTCGCCGCCGGCTTCGGCGAGTTCCAGCCGCTCGACCCAGCCGACACCGACGAAGCACGCAGCAAGAACCGCCGTATTGAACTGAAGCTCACCGAACGGTGATCTATTATCACGGGAAGTCACGGGAAGTTGTTCGCCGGCTCAATACTAGGGCGGCAAAGTTCAGCGGCAAGGCCTGAAAACATTATCTTTTTTTAATTACCCATCGCAATTTGACGCTCCTAATTTGCTGCCAGGGCCGGGGATCGCCGGCGATGCCTCCCATCGCGACGCGACGGACCCGGACGGCCCAAATGGTGGGAAGGCCAAGCGGCGCGACCGCTCCTTCCTGGTAGGAGGATGCGCCGCCATGCGCGCTTTAATATCTCTCAAGACTGCAACTCTCGCCGCGGCCCTGATCGCCGCCCCGCTCGCCGGCGCCTATGCCGCCGGACATCACAGGGGCGGCGCGTTGAATGCGCCCGATCCAACCGATATGACTGGGCCGCGTGTGACCGGCCTGATCGAGCAGGTGCAGGGCGTCAATCAAGGCATCACCGAAGCGCGCGACGCGAACAGCATTTCAGCTTCGGAAGCACAACAGCTGCATATGCGCGCCGCACGTATCGGCCTGGCCGCTGAGAAAGTTGCCGCGTCGGATCATGGCAGGATTCCGGCTGCGCAATATCACGATCTGCTGCGGCGACTCGACAATGTCGACCAGCGGTTGATGAACGATACCGGCAACGGCTTCATGATCGGCGATGGCTCCGACGGCGGAAGCTATCCGAACGGCTGAAGCTCTTTTTGTCTTGACGCAATTCCGGACGGAAAACCGCACTTTTCGGGAATTGCTGTGAATACAGAGGAAGGGACTGACTGGCGCCCGCGAGAGCTTATCTTGGGGGCGTCTTTTTCTGACTACCAGCCAAGCCAGAGCGCGATGATGGCGAGCACGCCCGGCACCGTCTGGATGAACAGGATTTTCCAGCCGACGGTCGCCGCGCCATAGAGGCCGGCAATAGCGACGCAGATGAGGAAGAATATCTTGATCTGGAACCCGGCGGCGCCGAGATAGAGCCCCCAGATCAGGCCGGCGGCAAGAAAGCCGTTATAGAGCCCCTGATTGGCGGCGAGCACCTTCGAGGCGCTGGCGAATTCCGGCTTCAGCCCAAACGCCTTGTGGCCGCGCGGCGTGTCCCACAGCACCATCTCCAGATAGACGATGTAGCAGTGGATCAAAGCCACCAGCCCGACCAGGATATTGCCGATCATAGTCCCCTCCGGTCACCTGTTCGCAGCATTGATCACGCGGCACCGCCCTAAGGCAAGATGGCCGCAATCCTCTGTGACCGATCGGGGTTGCCAAGCCTGATGGGTTGGTATCTTTTCGCGCCAGCCAACTTGCAGCTGGGTATGACCATGTCCTTCCAAAAACTCGACGAACTCGGCCACAAGCTCGAAGCGCTGGAGCACGCTTTGGCCATCCTCGGCGCCGACGAGGCGACGCATATGGCGGTCGGCGGCGGCGAGAAGCGCGCCGAGGCGATGTCGTCGCTGGCCGGCATGCTGCACCGGCAGGCGACCGCGCCCGAAATCGGTGACTGGTTGGCTGCCGCAGAAGCGGAACCCCTGAACGAGGAGCAGCAGGCGGCGGTCAGGGAACTGCGCCGGCAATACACCAACCTCACCTGCCTGCAGCA